>Ga0116216_10000027_pt1 | contig 142124 bp, 130 predicted proteins | sample Sb_taG_11_FD_89696 | JGI IMG/M metagenome (GOLD analysis project Ga0116216, IMG submission 89696) | Peat soil microbial communities from Weissenstadt, Germany - Sb_50d_3_AS metaG | ecosystem: Environmental > Terrestrial > Soil > Wetlands > Peat | place: Germany: Weissenstadt | collected... | reverse complement strand
CGCGGATGCGCTCGGTGGGTGATACTCGGATGGACACGGGCGTTGGTTCTCCTTCGTGAGTTGGTAGCTCCTGAAGGAACCTACGCCCGTCGTCTATTTACACCGGGGACTGGACGCCACCGAACCAGCCCGGCAAGCTGCTATCACGACTACTCCAACCGTCGATCTGATCGATGGAGATAAGTTGTGTGACCTAGTCCGAGAGAAGGAGATCGGTCTTCGCATCGTCCCCCAGGTACAAGAAGAATGGTTCGGTCGGTTCGATTCCTGATCGTTAGTCTGCTCTGACCAACGAAGGGCCGTAGTTAAACGAGACTTGCTGGGAGGCGGGCAGTGCAGGATCGTTATGCCGGAGACGTCGGAGACTTCCTGAAGTTGGGGCTTCTGCGGGCTCTCATCGCTGGTAACCCCTCGCTCCGGCTTGGTGTGAACTGGTACTTGGCCCCCGACGAAGGCCACAACGCCGACGGCAAACACGTGGCCTACCTGCAGGCCAGCAATCCTCACCACCTCGCCCTTCGTGCCTGTGACCCCGATCTCATGGTCCGGCTGGCCATGGTGGTGGCCTCCAAGCGCTCGGTTGCTGCCCTTGAGCGGTCAGGGGCGCTGCCTGAGGGGACAATCACCTACGACGAACGAGTTCCCCGGCGCCTCGGGCTAGGAAGGCAGATATGGCACCAGCGGGCCCGTGAGGTACTCGCTGACGCTGATCTCATATTCTGCGACCCGGACAACGGCATCCGTGCAGAGCTGACCGGGACCAAGTCCGCGAAGGTCGCCCACCTGGAAGAACTGGCCGATTACACGACCCGGGGCCAGAGCCTGGTCGTCTACCAACATGCGGATCGGAGCGGGAAGGTCGAGACCGTGCAGGTCCCGAGACGTCTCGCCGAGCTGGCCGTCGGTACGGGTATGCGGCCACTTGGTGCCGTGGTCACCCACCGCGGGACCAGCCGCTTCTTCTTCGTCATCTCCAGCGGAGCGCACTGCCGATGGCTGGCTGACGCACTGGGTCGCTACGCCAGCCGCTGGGCCACCCATGCCGACTTCGTTCAGTACCAGCCAAGAGAGCGACAGCTCGGCATGTGATCGAGAGCAGTGCTCTGGTGTGATCCCGAGGGCTTGACGACCGAGACCCACAAGGTCAGACCCTTTCGAGAACACCCCACCAAAGAAAGTACAGGTCAAGGCCCTCCCAGCTGGGAGGGTCTTGACCTGTATCCCGGCACCGAGCCCTACACAAAGCCCTAGTTAAGGACGCAGACGACCTCCCGGAGTTTGAGATGCATCCGCGCGCGCCCGATCTCGTCGATGATGTTTTGCGCAGTCTTGCCGGGGTTCCGTACGTCGTCGGTGCATAGGGCCGCGAAGGCATCGGACGCATCCAGATATCCCGTGACCTTGCTCTCGGGCTGGAATGTCCCTCGGAGCAGCGGTTCGTCCATCACGATCACCGCGTGATAGCCACGATCGTTCAGCGCGTTTCGTATGGGACGGGCCAGACGGTCTGCGTCCGCTAGCTGGCAGCTCAGGAACACGACGGTCTTGCCGTTCAACACCTCGCCGCTCTTCCATTTTCTGCATTCGAGCTGACACGTTGCTCTTCGTGCCGGATCATTGCGCCGAGCCTTTTGGGTCCTTCGGCCGTGTCGACTGGAGCCTTCCATGGGGTGGCGATCGGTAAGACTTCGAAGGGTATCGCCTATCCACCTGGAGGAGGTCGCCGATCACCGCCCCGTGAGGCGCCGTAGGATCTGCCGCAGAAGCCCCGGCCGAGTGCGATCTTTGGTCGCCGTCGGTGCGGCGACCATCTCGCCGAAGGCCTCGTCCTTCGCCCTGTGATCACGTTCCCGACCCGTCGCGATCTGTTCCGGTGTCCACCAGTGAGCCCACGAGACCTTGCCCCTGCGAACCCAGTAGTGGGATTGGCAGGGGAAGCTCCAATTCCCGATCGAAGGGTGCAACGTGACGGTCTCGCCGTCGAAGGTTAGCTTCCAGTCGGTCGGGCTCAGCGGCGTGACCACCTCGTTGCCGCACCCGCAGCAGCACCGGTGCACGACCGTCGCGTACCTCATGCAGACGTACAGCGTCCCCTCGGCCACATCGTCCGGGATCTGTTCGACGAACTCGTGCTCCAACCGCACGGTGCTGGTCACGCTACGTCCTCGTTTGCGATCACGTTGCCATCGACCTGGAAGGTGCTGAAGTGCTCCCTCTCTGGGTCGACGTAGAAGCCGCACCATTTCTTCCAGCGGATCACCGCGAGACTGGCGTTGAGCGCATTGAGGTCGGCGATCTGGATGTTGCGGGAGTAGTCGTTGTTGGCGGCCCCATCGCTGAAGGGGATCCGCTCCTTGGTCCATACGTGATCCCGCTGCGCAGGCGTACTCGTAGTGACCCGCAGGACGCCGGTCAGGGCACCGTCCACCTCGTAGATGCCCATGCCGACATCGATGAAGGGGATGCCGAATTCCTCCAGCTTTCGCACGAGCAGCCTTTTCGCCTCGCCGCCGTCCAGGGCCAGGAAGACGAAATCCATGCCTTGGAACTCGTCCACATTGGCGTCGCTGGCGGCATGATCGTGCGGGACGATGCCCCGCCTCATCGGGGCATACCTCTTCGCGAAGTAGTCCACCTTGAGGGGGCGCTCGCGGAGATCCTCCACGGACGCCGCCCCCGGTGCACGGAAGGCATTGTGCGATGCGAAGAGGTCACCATCGAACAGGTGGATCTCACCGATCGGCGTCTTAGCCACCAGGTCGAGAATGTACGAGCCCGTTCCTCCCAGTCCCACGATCGCGACCTTTGATAGGGCCAACTTTTGCGTGATGGCGGCGATGCCCGCCCGGCTCGACGCTGTGTCGGCGTAGCAGAACACGGACTCGTCCTCAGCAAGTTCGATGACCGGGAACGTGGTCGCCGTGGCATCGGGATCAATGGCCTGCGCATGGCTCGTGAGGATGGCCACGTACGTCGTCATCTTGGCGTGGTAGTCCGGGTATCCAGTGAGCGGCTTGCTTGAGAAGGAGAACGTCACGCCGATACCGGGCGCGAGCTGCCGGGCGCCCTCTCCGGCGATGATCTGTTCCAGCCGGCGCCCCTCGCCATCGCAGGGGGCGCTGCCGATGAAGTCCACCACGTGCGTATCCGGCGCCGACGTGACGTCCCCCGATAAGTTCAGCGTCGAGACCAGCGTGCCGTACTGCACCTCGCGGTTGGCATTGACGTAGGGGACGTGGCGGATCAGCAGGTAGCCGCCGCGGATCTCCAGCTCGTAGCCGTCGTCCTGAAGCCGTTGGAGGTCAGGGCTACGACTTATCAGTTGCTGTTGCATGGAAGACGGTGCCGTCCTTGATCTTGACGGTCTCACCCCTCACCAGCGTGCCGTTCGGGCGCGGGCCGGCAGCGTGCCGGTAGGTGACAGTGAAGACCCAGTTCGGCCCGGAGGGAACCGGATCGAAGGCCAGGTGGAGGACGTCCTCGAAGTTGAGTTCGTCCGTGTCGACGGTCTTCTCGCGACCGTTCACCACGATCTTGTAGTCGTGCTGGTGCTCGTGCTGCTCGGCGGGCATGCTCATCGTCTGAACCTCCAGATGATTGGATTGCGGATGGTGATCGTCGACCGTGACGTAGCTCTGCTCCAGCGCCAGGGGCGCGTGGAACCAGGGTTCCGCCCGGATGCTCGACATCTGGGTACTACCGTGTTACACTCTACGATGTAACCAAGAGAAGTGTAACACACCCGGAGGTGCACCCTGGACGCCATAGGCCAAATGTTGCGGACGAGTCGCGAGCGAGCTGGGCTTTCCCAGGAGGCGGCGGCTGACGTCGCCGGCCTCAGCAGGGTGGTCCTCAACTACTACGAGACGGGACGCCGGCAGATCCCCCTCAGCGCTGCCGCCAGCCTCGCCCGGCTGTACGGGACCTCGTTGGAGGCGCTCCTGGCGGGCGGCGAGCGCAAGGCGGTCGGACTTGACGTCAGCGGTGTTCTCTTCCGTGCTGCGCCCACCGATCTCGGAGAATTCGCCCAGGCTGGCCTCCGGCTCTTCGAGCAGCGAGTCGGTGAGTACGTAGAACTTGCCGAGGAGTTGGGGGTCACGCTCCCCGGGCCAGGACGCAGCCCGCTACGCGCGGCCCGCAATCCCACCGCCAAGGAGGCTGCCTGGGCTGCTCGGGAGTTGCGCCGCCAGCTCAACCTCGGTGGGGGAGCACTCGGCGATCCTTTCCAGGTCCTTGACGAGTACGTGCTGATCTGGAGGCTTCCGCTGGGCCCCGACCTCGACGAAGCGCCGTCCGGATTCTTCTACAACCACCCACAGGCCGGGTTCTGCATCGCGGTGAACTCCCAGATGACTTTGGGGCGCCAAGTGTTCACCTTGGCCCACGAGCTTGGGCACGCCTATTTCCATTCGCAGACTGCGGATGTCGTTGTGTCCATGGCAGGGCGGGATCATGTCCGCGAACGCTTTGCCGACAGTTTTGCTGGAGAGTTCCTGGTGCCCGGTGATGAGCTGCGGAGGGTTGCTGGCGAGCTGCAGACCTTCGACTCCATGGCCGATCCGATCGTTGTCGTCCACTTGCAGCGGCACTTCGGTGTCAGCTTTGCCACGATCCGGGTCCGGATGCTGCAGGAGAAGCTCATTACTCGCGATGAGTACGACTCTCTAGGTGAGACCTCGCCGAGCCGCCTAGCGGTTGCGCTGGGTTACAAGGTGCATCCGGCCGACATGGGGAGCTACGAACTCGCGCCACTCGAAGTCCATCCCACTCGGGTCCTGCTCCTCGTCCAGACCGCCTTGGAGCGAAAGGTGATCACTCCAGGCGACGCAGCCGAGGTTCTAGGAACGAGCACCGAAGAGATCCGGCAGCTTCTCGCCCGTCCTGGGGCTGGCGACGACGAGCGGCGCGCTCAGAAGGACCTCGAAGACGCGGCCTTTGCCAACCGTGATCGGTAGCCGATCCGGTGCTAGTCGATGCGTGCGTGGCCCGCAGCTTCGCTGTCATCGGCTGGACGGATCATCTTGTCCACGTCGCAGGTGGTCGGATCCGGGTCGCAGACGGCGTTCATGGCTTGCACCCTGAGGACCCGAGCGAACTCCGCAATATCAGGGAGGCTCTGCAGAGCCAGGCGATGGCCGTGGGGCTTGGTTCTGGAATCGGCGGTAAAGCCCTGAGTGCGGCCCAGGGTCTTGATGTGATGCTCGCCCTCGGCCCGGACAGATTCGAGATCCTCCAACTGGATGACGACGAGTTTGCGTTCGCCGTTCGTCTGCAGTCCCGGAAGGAGGTCGATCGAGAGTGGAGGCGTGGACTGGGTGCCAAAGCTCGACGACTCGACGCTGGTGAAGCGGCTACCATTGCAATCGCGCAGGCCCGTTCATTGTCGTTCGCTTCTGATGACGACGACGCCCTCGTCCTGTGGCAAGCCTTGACCGGTCAGCAAGGGCTACGCACCGTCGACTTGATGCGCCAGGTCGTTCAGGATGGACGAGAGACCGAGGCTGACGGCAGAGCCATGTACGCCACCCTGCAGACGGACGACCTACACAACCTTGGTGGTCCGCCTTGGTGAATCCAGCCCATGGTTCTTAGGGAGGCAGGTCTGATACCCCCCCGGGAGGAGAGCCACCGAACGGAGGGTCCTACATGCAGATCGAACTGCCAGACCAACTCATCGATGTGTTGCGCGAGGCGTTCACGCCGGTCATCGACCGCCTGATCGACGAAAGAGTTGAACAGAGGCGGCGGTGCCAGGTGGATGCCAACGGCGTCGCTCGCGACCGGTCATGGGATCGACTCCGGAATAGATCACGGCGTAGAACCGGGAGCCTTTTGGACGACGTAACCCTTCATGGTGGCGACCTTCCTCTCCGGCGGCCGCGTGCCGCCGGTAGAGGAAGTCGGTAGAAATGGGGTCGAGCAGCACCTCAGGGGCCCGAATCTCGGGGGCGTCAACCCGATCAGCCCGCCTCTAGTAGGCACGACTGCGCGCTATCAGCGGCCCCGAGCGATCCCGGATGAGTACCGCACGAGTCACCCTCAACCAGGGAGTGATGTAACCGGCATTCTCGACCGGTCTGAGGATGATCCGTCCCCAGCGCTGCAGCGGCCCTGAGCCACCCGACGGGCGCTCCCGTGAGGCGGTGTAGCTATCCTGCTTCTTTGTGAGCGAGACCTGGGACCGGGGCGCAAGCGGACCGGGTTTCGAGGTCGTCGACCGCAGACCCCTGGACCATGACGGCAAGACGGGGTCCCGATTGGAACGGGTTACCACCGCCGATGGCCGGGTTTTCGTCGTGAAGACCGAGGAGCCTCGGACGAACTGGCTCATGCAGGCAACCGGCGACGACGGAAGGCTCGTGCGGCTCTGGGCCTCAGGGACGCTCGCGCGGCTCCCCCCGGAGGTCGACTGCGCCATTGAGACCGTCGAGCCGACGCCGACTGGATGGCGGGTAGTGATGCGGGACGTGAGCGCCGCCCTCATTCCGGACGGAACCCTTCTGACCCGTGACCAGAGCCGTCGGCTCCTGAGGGCGATCTCCGCGTTGCACGAGGCCCTGGACGGCGTCACCGTCGATGGCCTTTGCCCGCTTCTCGACCGGTTCACGTTCCTCAGCCCGGCGGTTGTGCGACCCGTCACGACCCACCCCCTTCGGGACGCGATCCTGACCGGATGGGAGCGCTTTGGGGATCTGGTGCCTGATGACATTGGGCGGGCCGTGCTCACGTTGTTGGATCGCCCGGAGGGGCTCGCCGTTGCGTTGGCCGCTTATCCGGCTTCGCTCCTCCACGGCGATCTCAAGGTTGCCAACCTGGGGTTCGACGGAGCGAGGGTCGTGATCCTCGACTGGGGTAGCGTTACCGGGCTAGGGCCAAGGGCGACCGACCATGCCTGGTACCTGGCGATCAACGGTGCCGCCGTGGCCGCCACCCTCGACGAGCTGCTCGCTGATATCGCAGTCTTGCTGGGTCCCGACGATCGCTCCGCGCTCCCACTGGCGCTGCTCGGCGCGCTCGTCCAGTTGGGCTGGGAAAAGGCACTCGGCGCTACGAGCGATGACCCGTCGATCAGAGCCCGTGAGGGCGAGGGCCTTCGCTGGTGGCGGGCCCGCGCGGCCGATGCGCTTGACCAGTGGTCGCCCGCGTAGCTGGCAATCACGCAACGAGGGGCGTCAGTCACGCGGTGGCCATCCGAGCGCATCGAAGACCGCGATCGGGTCGAGATAGTCCCGCCAGTGTGTGATCTTGCGGTCGGTGATCGTGATCACTGAGATGAAGCGATTGAGGTAGGGCGCGCCAGTGGCGACGGCATGTCCTTCGGATGCGTATTCGAGAATGACGACGCCAGCTTCACGGTCATAATATTTCGCAAGGTCGAAGCACCGGTGGAGCATCATGGCCGCCCCGTAGGGACGGTACAGCTCCACGAGCGCCGACCGGCCGACGATCCTGCGGGGGTAGCCGGGAACGGTGTGGATGTATTCGATGACCACATCGTCGGCATGGAGATCAAAGAAGTGCTCCCCGTCGACGAGGCCACTGAGACCCTGCTCAATGATCCGAAAGAAGGGTTCGAGGCCCTTGAAGTCGCCCAGGTTCTCGATCGCAGTCATTGACGTACTCCTCCGCGCGCCGTGCCCCCAAGGGCCTGCGCCGACAAGACCACAACATCGACAACAAGCGTGGCCAGCGTCGTCCTGATGTGCGTAATCGGACGTCCAGGTCTCGAGGCGTGCGAAGCGTCGCGGTCAGCGGAGGCCTCGGTCTCAGTCAGATACCCGGCCCGTGTGCAGCCAAGGAAAACCGTTTCGTCCTCCCCGCCACTACCAAGGTACACCAGGGTGGGGGTCTTGCTGCAAGGACCCCTGGTGTGCTGACAATGCACGCCACAAGCCGGACCGCAGGCGTCTGTGCAATGACAACAGGAATCAGGGAGGGCGGGGCTAGAGGGGAGGTGGACGGATGGGCAACTACGTGCTGAGTTTCCGGGAGATCGACCAGACCCAGGTCGCGGCCGTTGGCGGCAAGGGCGCGCACCTAGGAGAGCTTTCGCGGATCGAAGGTATCCGCGTACCGGCGGGCTTCTGTGTGACGACGGATGCCTTCCGGCGGATCATGGAGGAAGCGAGGTCGATCGACGAACGGCTCGATCGGTTGTCGCACCTGAGCTCAGATGATCGTGAGACGATCCGCACGCTTAGCGCGGGGATCCGCCAAACCCTCGAAGAGACCGCTATTCCCGACGATCTGGCGGTGGCGATCACCGGCTCGCTCGCCCGGCTGGGCGATCAAGCTGCCTACGCGGTCCGATCGAGTGCGACGGCAGAAGACCTGCCAACGGCCTCCTTCGCTGGACAGCAGGACACGTACCTGAACGTCGTGGGATCAGCGGCGATCCTCAAGCACATCAGCCGATGCTGGGCCTCGCTCTTCACAGAGCGGGCCGTGACCTACCGTCTGCGGAACGGCTTCGACCACCGGTTGGTCCGCATGGCCGTGGCCGTGCAGCAGATGGTCTTCCCGGAGGCGGCCGGCGTGCTGTTCACGGCCGATCCCATCACGTCAAACCGGAAGGTCGCCTGCGTGGAGGCCACCTTCGGCCTCGGCGAGGCCCTGGTCTCCGGCCTGGTGAACACGGACATGTACAAGGTGCGGGACGGCGAGGTCGTCGCCAAGGTGGTCGCCACCAAGCATCTTGCCATCCACGCCCTGCCGGCCGGCGGGATTCAGGAACAGGCGATCGACCCGGAGCGACAGGAGCAGCCAGCGCTGACGGATGCGCAGTTGGTGCGGCTCGCGCAGCTCGGACGTCTGATCGAAACGCACTTCGGCTGCCCTCAGGACATCGAATGGTGCCTGGCCGATGATGAATTCCAGGTCGTTCAAAGCCGGCCGATCACCACGCTCTTCCCCATCCCCGCGGCGGGCGACGGAGAGAACCACGTCTATCTCTCTGTTGGCCATCAGCAGATGATGACTGACCCCATGAAGCCCCTGGGGATCTCCTTCTGGCAGCTGACGGCCCTCCCGCCGATGCACGAGGCCGGCGGGAGGCTGTTCGTCGACGTCACCGAGCGCCTGGCTTCTCCAGCGAGCCGTGAACGCCTCCTGGAGGTGGTGAAATCCGATCCGCTGATCCGGGACGCGCTGGAGACCATCCTGGAACGCGACGACTTCATTCGGACCCTTCCGGAAGAGGGCCCGAGCGAGGCGCAAGCTGGAGGCGCGCCAGCCCCGATGGAGACCGATCCGGCCATCGTCGCCGAGCTGATTGCGCAGAGCCAGGCCTCCATCGCTGCCTTGAAACGAAGCATCCGGACGAAGTCCGGATCGGCGCTGTTCGACTTCATCCTGGCGGACATCCAGGAGCTGAAGCGGATCCTGTTCGATCCACAGAGCCATCAGGTGTTCATGTCGGCAATGGAGGCCACGTGGTGGCTGAACGAGCACATGGAGGCGTGGCTGGGCGAGAAGAGCGTGGCCGACACGCTCACGCAGTCCGTGCCCTACAACATCACGTCGGAGATGGGGCTAGCACTCATGGACGTCGCGGACGTGATCCGTCCACATCCGGACGTGGTGGCGTTCCTGCAACACGTCGAGGACGACAGCTTCGTGGACGAGCTATCGGCGCTCAAGGGTGGACTCGAAGCCCGAGACGCGATCTTGGCCTTTCTCGACAAGTACGGCATGCGCTGTGTCGGTGAGATCGACATCACGAGGCCACGTTGGAGTGAACGTCCCACCACACTCGTGCCCTTGATCCTCGGCAACGTCAAGAGCTTCGAGCCGGGCGCCGGCGAGCGGCGCTTCGAGCAAGGGCGGCAGGAGGCGTGGACGAAGGAACAGGAACTGCTGGAGCGATTGCGGGCCTTGCCGGACGGAGAGCACAAGGCCGAAGAGGCCAAGCGGATGGTCGACCGCGTCCGGACCTTTATGGGGTACAGGGAGTATCCAAAGTTCGGCATGGTCAGCCGCTACTTCGTTTACAGGCAGGCCTTGCTGGAAGAGGCCGAACGCCTGCTGCAGGCCCAGGTGCTTCGGGACAAGGAGGACATCTTCTATCTGACGTTCCAGGAGCTCCACGAGGTCGTGCGCACGAACCACGTGGATGTTCAGCTCATCTCCCAGCGCAAGGAAGCGTTCAGGTCGTATCAAGCGCTCACGCCGCCCAGGGTGCTCACGTCGGATGGCGAGGTCCTTGCCGGGGCGTACCGACGCGATGACGTGCCGGTCGGCGCGCTGGTCGGCTTACCGGTTTCCACCGGAGTCATCGAGGGGCGGGCCCGCGTCATTCTCGACATGGCGGAGGCCGATCTCGAACCAGGCGATATCCTGGTCACGGCCTACACGGACCCCAGCTGGTCGCCTCTGTTCGTCGCGATCACAGGCCTGGTGACCGAGGTCGGTGGCCTAATGACCCATGGCTCAGTAATCGCACGGGAGTACGGCTTGCCGGCCGTCGTGGGCGTGGAGCAAGCAACCCGGCTCATCCGAAATGGGCAGCGGATCCGCGTGCACGGAACGGACGGGTACGTCGAGATCCTGCCCTAGGAGATTGCGGAGAACTTCGAGGTGGGAAGGCTGGGTGTATGGGTCGTCGGTCCGTCCCTCCTGCGTTCGACTCGACGAGGCCGAGGTCCTCTCTCGTGATAATGGCAAGAGATCACCTTCCACGGCCAGTGGCGTTCAGCAAGGTTGTCAGCAAGGTTGTGAGCGAAGTGACCGTTTCTGGCCCGCCGCACTAGGGGACTACGAACACCCACAGATAGACTGGGTCCCGTGAGCCTCACCGTGATCGGTGTCCTCCTCGCCGTCGGTGGGGGTTTCATCGTCGCACGGGCATTTCGCTATCGCCGTCTGAGAAATGACGACGACGCTCGGCGCGAGGCGCGAGAGGCCGAGCGCAGGCGGCACCACTTTCGGGGAAGCCTCGATATGGAGCTGCAGCAAGGACCCGAGTACGGGCACCCGGAAGGTGAGAGCGCCTCCGACTAGGCCCTCGCCTGCCATTGCCGCAGGGCTGCCCTGTCGAGAGGCCCCTCGGGCGGACGTAACGTTGTGCCGAGAGCACCGCTCCAGTGTGATCCGCGCAGCGTCGGTCGCCCGAGACCCCAGTGAGGGCCCTTTCGAGAACACCCCACCAAGAAAAGGCCGCGAGGAGGTACGGGGGTGTCGGTCACGAAGACTTGCCCCGCGCGCCCGACGGGACCATGTGATCGAGACCACTGCTCCGGTGTGATCCCCAGGGTGTCATCGGTCCGATTCCCCGGCATGGACCCTTTCGAGGACGCCCCACCGGGACACGGCTCGATGGGCCGATGCTTCGACCAGGCGGCGGAGACCTTCTGGATCGGTGGTCTTGCCACCACCTCGGTGGAAGGGCAGCTACAGGCTGCGGATGAGTACGGGCCCGTCAGCACGGAGCCGGTCTCGTGCTCCGTGCTGATCGGAGCGGGCCTGTCCGGTGGTCTCGAGGGCGTGCTCACAGCGGGCGGTGTACGCGAGCACCCAGAGGGCAGCACCCGCAACGGCATGCCGCTGGAGGCGGGTGAGCGTGCCGCCCCGGGCTGCCTCATAGTCGGTGGCAAATGCGGCCACCTCGTTGGCGTCTGGAAACACTGAACCGCCGGGCTCGGACGTGACCGGCCACGTGGCCGCGGCCTGTCCCACAGCCGTCGTTTCGGGCACAAGCGAGAGACTGTCCCAGTCGAATGCGCCGATCAGTCGGCCATCTCGGACCCGGATGTTGCGGGCACACCAGTCGGTGTGAGCTGGCAGCGGGGCGGAGCTGTCACTCGCGCGGAGCTGGGCAGCTTGTCGAGCCATCTCGTCGATCCACTCGGCACCTGCGGCCGTGGCATCAAAGTCGAACAGCGGGCTGTGTGGTGCCGGATAGAGCCCTCCCGAAGCGGTGGCCAGCGGGTGCGTTTTCAGGGCCTGGACATCCAGGTGCCGACTCAGCTGGATCTGGCGCGCCAGACCGTTGGCAGCTGCCTTGCGATCCACGGGACCCTTGAGCGGCGTCATGCCGGGATCCGCCAGGTACCGCTCGAGGGTGGCGAGACCGGCGGTGTAAGAGGAGAGAGGTACCGGACCAGACAAGGGCTCGGCACAGGGGAACCCAGCGCGGGCGAGATGGCTCTGGACCTCTGCGACTGCGGTGAGGAACCCTCCGGTCCAACGCGGCTGGTAGGCCTTGACCACTACTCGGTCCCCCGAGTCCAGGGCAACACCGGCGGCGCAGCCGGCCGAGGCGCGGTAGAAGAGCCCGCCGGTGACCGAGGCGCCGGTTTCCCGTTCGCAGAAGCTGGTCAGGAACCGAGAGATCTCCTCTGGGGCCGCCGTTCCGAAGACGGCGCGTTCGACGGCCGAAATGCCCCAACGGCCGAGCTCCTCGCGTATGACCCCCTCAAGGCATGCCATGGCCCATTCTCGTGCCTAGGGGGCGCAGCCGCAGCCCGATCGGCTCCCTGTCCACGTACGGCACGACGGTCGCAGGGGTGAGAGTCCGCTCGGTGCCATCCGGGGTCCGTCGAAAATGCTGGGGATCCCGTCTTGTCACGGTGTTTTGAACCAGGTAGTCAAAGCCTCGCGCAATCCGGTGTCTGTGCCGTCCCCCACCCATGCGACATATCCGTCGGGTCAGCTGCACCCGGTCGGCCCAAGGAGTGATGTCTCCCACGTAGCCGTCGCCGACCTCCTTTGCGGTCCGCCGTGGTGGCCTTCGTCGAGTGGTGAGCACCAGCCGATCGTCGGTGGCCAATGAGTAGAGTGAGGTCGCTAAACGAGACTCATCGAGAGACGAGCAAGGCAACATGAAGAGGAACGAATCACAAAAGGACCAGTCACCTTCAAGAATGATTGATGAGAGAATCAAAGACCTCGGCGACTGGCGAGGGGAGATGCTCTCCAGACTGCGTGCTCTCATCAAGTATGTTGACCCCGATGTTGTTGAGGAATGGAAGTGGCGAGGAGTCCCCGTCTGGTACCACGACGGGATGCTCTGTACGGGCGAGACATACAAGAACGTCGTGAAGATGACCTTCGCCAAGGGCGCCTCGTTGAAAGATCCGGCAGGCCTCTTCAACTCCAGCCTCGAGGGGAATACCAGGCGGGCCATCGACTTCCGGGAAGGTGAGCAGATCGATGAAGAGGCCTTGAAGTCCCTCATTCGCGCCGCCGTTCACTTCAACACCTCTTCGGCGCAGCGTTGATCCACGGAGCTTGCGTCGAGAACTGAAGGAGAGTCTGTCCGGACGGATCGCACCGGTGCGTCTCTTGGGCAGCTTGGCCAAGGTCCCTGGTTGATGGCAGAGAACTTTCGTGGACAAGGGTAGGCATCCCGGCTGTGCTGTGACCCTTCACGCCGCTCTGGCGCCTGTGCCAAACTGGCCACGGACGGCACTCTCTCGATGCAGCTGACCCTCGCGTCCATCGGGCGATGCCCCGTTCCTAGCTGCACCATCCACTGCAGACCAGGGGGTGGCCATGCCGAGACTCTGGATCGAGCCCACGTTCGACGCCGACGTGGTGGTCGTCGGTGGTGGTCCGGCGGGCGCGGCCGTTGCGGCACGACTGGCGCGTGAGGGATTCGCAACGGTCGTCCTCGATCGTGCGAGTTTTCCTCGGGACAAGGTCTGCGGCGACTTCGTCGGACCCGCCGCCTTGGTCGAGCTGGGTGCGCTCGGCGTTGCCGAAATGGATGGCTTTCGTTCGACCAACAAGATTCGCGACGCCGCGCTCCATCTCGATGGCCAAGAGCTGATCGTCCGCTCGCTGCCCGAAGTGAAAGGGCTGCCGACGTACGGTCGGGTGGTTCCCCGCCTCCTGCTCGACGCGTGGATCTTGGCCGCTGCCCGCGACGCTGGTGCAACGATCCTCGATGGCCGAAAGGTGGAGGCGGTCGAGAGCGACCATCGGGGCGTCACCGTCCGCGGCGAGGGGCCCGGCGGTACTTTCGCCCTGCGGTGCCGGCTCCTCGTGGGGGCCGACGGGAGCAGCTCGATGGTCGCCCGCGAAGTGCGTGGTGCCCTGCCGCCCAAGGCGGACCGGATTATGGCCGTCAGAGCGTATTTCCGACCGGTACGGGAGCCGAGTGATCAAGCCGATCTCTATTTCTCGAGCGAGAGCTTCCCGGGGTACTACTGGTTGTTCCCGACGGCGGGCCACGGCGCCAACGTTGGGGTCGGGATGGTGCTCTCCACGTTCCCGAAGACGGACCGTCACCTGCGTGAGCTTCTTCTGCGGCTGATCGACAATGACCCGGGCCTCCGCCATCGCCTCGGCGGTGCCAGCCTCGAGGGGCGCGTGGTCGGCTGGCCGCTCACCACATACAACCCCCGCCTGCCGCTTGTGGCCGACCGCGTGATGCTGCTCGGCGACGCCGCTGGGCTCATCAACCCGCTCAACGGTGAGGGGATTCAGTACGCGCTCCTGAGCGCCCGGTGGGCCGCTGACCTCGTCGGTCCCCTTCTGGCCGAGGACCGCCTCGGGCGGACAGAGCTCGGCGCATACGAGCGCCGGATCCACGAAGGCCTCCGCTACGACATGGCCCTGGCATGCCTCGTCGTCGAGCTGATCCGGAACCGCAACCTCAACCCGGTCTGGCTCCAGATCCTTCGGCTCATCACGTCCCGGGCGAAGGCCGATCCGGACTACGGGCACCGCGTCGGATGCGTACTGGCCGGTCTCACCCCGGCGACCGACGCTCTGGCGTGGAGGGTCGTGACCAGCACCATCGAGCAGGGGGTGCTGTCGGCGGGGACAGAAATCGTTCTCCGCGGCCTGAGCGGCCCGAAGCGGCTGGCGCGCTTGACCGCCGACGTGACGAGAGGTGGCCTCGACACGCTCAGCGCCAGCGTGTCGGACCCCTTCGATCTCGTCGAGTGGTTGACCGGAGTGGCGACCGGCGTCGCCGAGCTCGGTACGCAGGTGGCCTTGGCCAGGATGATCCCGGCGCGGGCGGGCCGCTGAGCCGACCCGTCGCCGCCGGTCGTTACAGGTCGCGCTCGATCATGTAGACGACCAGGTCGCGGATAAAATCGCAATGGTCATTCCGCTCGAGGTGGCCGAAGGCCCTGTCGAACTCTCCCAGGGCGGCACCCGCCAGGGTGGCGGCGTAGGAACGCCCGAAGGCGAGCGACCCCTGCTCCGCCATCCGCTCGAAGACCCAACGCACGTCGTCCTCGGTCCGCTGGGCGCGGGGTGTCGCCAGGAACTCCTCCATCGAGCGACGGTCGGTACTCTGGGCGGTTTGGAGCGCGTGGATGAGCATGATCGTGCGTTTGCCCTCCCAAATGTCTCCGAGGATCTCCTTGCCGTACTTGCCCTGATCGCCGAGCAGGTTCAACAAGTCGTCCTGGATCTGGAAGGCGGCGCCGAGGTAGAAGCCGAACCGGTCGAACCGCGGGCGGCGACGGTCCCGGCCGAGCCGATGATCGAGCCAATTCGCAAGGGGTGGATGCACGTGTACCAGCACGTCTTCTTGAGCGTCATCCGAAGGTAATCGAACTCATCGAGGTCACAGATGTTGTCGCGGACCCAACCGAGCTCCATCGCCTGACCTTCGACCGACTGGCGAACCATGTGCTCGACCTCGGCGAACACTTGCCAAGCGAGGTCAGGCCCGAGCACGTGGAGACTTTCCATCAGGGGCCGCATCGAGATGACCTGCAGGGCGTCCCCGACGTTGACCGCTAGGGGCAGCCCGTACTCGGCGTGGAGCGTTGGTCGCCCGCGCCGGTGCTCGCTGCCGTCCTCGACGTCGTCGTGGATCAAGAACGCGTTGTGAAAGAGCTCGAGCGCGACCGCTGCTTTGATGACCCATCGGAGCTCGCCCCCATGCGCCAGGCATGCCGCGATGCACAACGAGGGCCGGAGCCCCTTCCCGGCGCGGCGCGGATACTCAGGGACCAGGTCGTAGAGGTACTGGCGCGGCTCTTTGTCCGGCAGGTATCCCTGGATGCCCTCGTCAACGAGGTGACGATAAGTCTCCAGGGTCCCTTCTACGTCGATGCGTGCGGTCGTCGCCACCGGGGTGCCATGCTCGTCAGCCTCAGCTCACGCAACTTCGAACGAGAGGATCGCCTTGAGGCGCGTGAGCTTGGTCGCCTGAAGGACGCCCGAGTAGCTCCCGGACCGGGTCCCCTCGGGCACCGTCACGGTGACTGCCATCCGAACCGTAGACGTCGGGTCGAGAGCGAGCATGGCAGGTCGGAACTTCACCGCCTCGTGCCCGATTCGGGCCCCTTCGGGTCCGATGAGGTCCGAACAGTGGAACCGGAACCGACCGGTCGGGGTGGGCCCGTCGTTCTCCACCACCATCGCCACCTGGGCGGATGAACCAGGAGCGATCGGCTGGGGTATCGCTAGCTCGGACACCGCCTCGGACGCCTTGGCGCGTCCGCGGCGGCGGGCCGCATCGCCTCCTTCCCCTTCGCCGTCTGCTGAGCGCAGTGAGATGACTCGCCCCACCACGCTGTTGGCCCGGTCGCCGGCGACGCCCACGATGTCGACGAGGATGTCAATCAGCTCGTGCGCGTCTGTCCGAATCCGAGTGATCAGCTCGGCGGCGTTGGCCGCCCGCTCCTCCTCGACATCGATGAAGCGGGACTCGACGTCACGGGCTGCCAGGATCCCGGCCGCCACCTCTTCCTCCAAGATGGTCGCGGCCTGGTTCACGATCCGTGCCGCTGCGGTGGAGATGTCACCGAGGGCAGGCACCGAGATCGACGGCACAGAGAGATTGTTGGTCGAACGGGCGGCGACCTGGCGCGCCCTCTTGGCTCCGTCGACGACGCGACTTGTGGGGCGTGCGTCTGGCGGCGGCTCGGCCGATGAGCTGGCCGTACTCGTGCGGGCCTTGACGGGCGAGCGTCGGTTTGAGGGGCGCGGTTGGGATCGCCCGGCCATCTAGAGCTCCTCGGGACAATTGTAGAAGGTCGTCTTACCCCGCACCGCGATAACCGCCACCGGACGGTCGAAGACGTCAATGCCGATGGTGTATTCGCTCTTCACGCAGATCGGGTCGCAGAGCTTGATACAGACCTGGAACGGCTCCTTGTTGACGACGTTCATGTCCATGCTGACGTCGACGGGGCTCGGGTCGAAGCCCACGGTGACCTTGGCCGGCGCGGCAGCATCGAACTGGTGCTCGACGACCACTGGCGTAGCGGGCCATCCCACGATGGTGACGTTGTCGTCGCTCATTTCAAGGCTCTCCTGCTGGTTGGGCGGCGGACTGGGGTCGGCCCGCCTGGTTGATCCCCACGTCGGTCTGCTTCCCGGACTCGTCGATGCACAGCTCGATGAGGAAGAAGCCCTTGCCGGGGCTGACGATCACCGCCGACGATAGGCCAGTCCCGCTCACCTCGAGTGGGACCGGGGTACGGGCGACGTTGGCGTGGGCGGTAACCGTCCCAGCGGACCCAGTCCCTTCGAGCACGACGTTGCCCTGTTCGAGGGCGACCACCGTGGCGACGACCCGTGTGGCCGCCGCGGGGAACGCGATGTGGAGCTCACGCCCCGGCAGCATGAGCTTCCCCTCGCCGACCGGGTTGCCCATCGTGACGACCTCGAGGGTCTGACCACCGGGGTTGCTGAAGGTGAAACCGTCCTGCTGGAAGGTCGGGCCCATCGCCTCGGGCTGTCGCTGGGCTGTCCAGCTGACACATCGGGGCCGGTGCGTCGGCGCCCTCGGCACGGCGGGCTGCGGCGACCGGCAGGGCCAGGCCTCGAGATGGACCTCGTCGAACCACATCTGGGACGGGCTCGTGCTCGCCGCCTCCAGGAACACCGTGAGGTGGCGAGCGTCGGCGACGACGCGGTTGCAAAGCTGAGTCCAGGCCCCCGTGACCTGGCCCACCGACCACTGGACCGTGCTGGCGTCGGCGTCGGTACCGCCGGTGGGGTCGACGCCGAGGCGGCACGACCCAGCGCGCTCGTCGATGAGGTACCACACGGTGATCTGGTACTCCCATCCGTGGTTCGTCCCGATGTTCTGGAAGATCCCGCCCTGGAACGGTCCGGCACCACTGATCGACTGTGAACGCCGGCCGTGCTTGAGGATCATGAGGTCACCGGCGAAGGCCGCCGGGCCAGTCCCTGGACCCGTCTCGCCTCCCAGGACGACTTCACCCCGCAGGTCGACGTTGGCGCATACGTACTCCGTCCAACCGTTGGCAACCTGCCCCTCCGATCGGACGTGAAATCCGTCTTCGAAGTCACGGTTCTCGACGTCGGTCATCTGGACGACGGTGGTGGCCTCTCCGACACCGCCACTGTCGTCGGTCACCACGCAGCGGGCGAGAAAGGTCCCACAGTGCTCGTAGGTGTGGGTGGCGATGGCGACGCCCGTGCTCTCAGGTGGCTGGTGGCGCTCGCGAACCGTAGCGGGCTGCCAGGGCGTGCAATCGCCGAAATCCCATTCCGCCCGGTGCGTCTCGCACCAACCGGGGAACGTGAAGCGAGCCACTAGGTCGAGCGGGGTGCAGGGATAGGTAAAAAGGAGGGGCTCGACGTGGACCCGGGGCGGCACGTCGGTCACGGTCACGGTCGTCGAACCCCGGCCGGTGCAACCGTGCTCGTCGATGACCGCCACGACCACGACATACGTACCAGCGTGGCAGTAGGCGTGCGTGGCCGTGACCGTCCCCTCTGCCTCAGGTGGCGCGTCGGTCTCTGCGACAAGCCCCTCCACGATCGGTGAATCGTCACCCCACTCGACGTTGGCCGTGTGGTGCTCGGGCCAGGCGTACTGGGTGAAGGTGGCGGTGATATTGAACTGTTGGCCCTCCTTGACCGTTATCGGTCCCGGGACGACGACCGAGGGGGCCACGTCGACCACGGTGACGCGAGCGAACTCACGGGTGGTCACGCCACCGGGCGCCGTCACGGTCGTCGAGAACTTCGCCACGTACACGCCGACGTCGGCGTAGGTGTGCGTGGCCGACTGACCGGACGCCGTCACACCGTCGCCGAAGTCCCAGGCATAGGTGGTGTCGGGCGTACTGGGCCCGCCACTGAAGGTGAGCTCGGTTCCGACATCGATGGTATACGGCCCGTTGCCCACGGCCATGGCCAGAGGGGTCCCTGCGAAAGTGCTCGTGATCGTGATCATCCCGAGAACACCAGTCCGGTCGGATCGATGCCGATCGGGTTCGTGAACTGTGACGCCACGGTGCCGATTCCCTCGACCTGCTGGGGCCACGCGCCGATGCCCTCGACCTGGTTCGTGACGTTGTTGGTGATGACGTCGGACCCGATGGAGTTGGCGACCGAGTTGGCGATGCCGAGGCAGATGATCGTGACGACGAGGCCGATCGGCCCTCCCAGGAACCCGCCGAGCAGGATGCCGAGGATCCAATACCAGGCGGACACGCTCGTGCCACTTCCCAGGGTGGTCGGCTGGACCTGCTGTGTGCCGCTCGGTCCGGCCACCCAGCTGAGTCCGATGTTGGCCCAAAAGCCGACGTCGACGTCGATGCTCCCGGCGATGGCGTTGTGGACGGTGGCGTCGCCGTTCGCGTTGAACTCGCCCGTACCCAGCGTCACACTGAGGCTGTTCAGTGTGACAGAGTGCCCTGAGACCGTCATTTGGAACGGCGTCGACGGGAAATTCGCCCCGAACGAGTCGTGGATGTGCTGGCTGATGAGTTGATTCACGAAGTCAGCGCTGAGTCCGATGGCGAAGTCAGAACCTGGGGGGATGAAGCTCGACGTGAGGGAGCTGGCGTTCGCCCCCGGCCCGCTGTTGAGGCAAATGGCAAGGCCGTCGGTCAGGGCCTGAGGTGTCACGTTCTGGATCGAGACGTTGCCGCCGGTGTTCGGGGTCCAGAGCGCCAGCTGACCGACGCTCTGTAGGTGGGTCTGGATCTCGGAGGCGATGAAGGACTCAATATCCGAGGTGGTCGGGACGTCGACGGTAACTGTGCCCAGCGGCGCCAGGTGCGACGGCACCGCGGCCTGGACCGAGCCAGCGATGACCTGGGCCAAGTTGACCCCGTACACACCCGCGGCCGTGGCGTCGAAAGTGTAATTCGATGATTCGGTGGGGGACCCGGGCCATGGTTGGATCGACGACGCGGCACACGAAACGTTGGCAGTGGCGAGGTCGGCGGAGATCGACCCCGGTGCGGTGACGAGCGTCTGGGTAAGCACGATCGCCCCGAGGCAGCCCATCGGCGACTCCAGGGGGGCCGGCGTCAGGTTGGTCACGTAGAAGTGAAACGGCAGTGTGACCTGTACCTCGGAGGTGGTCGGCATCGTCACGCTGATCTGACCCTCCCCCCCGGGCAGGGAGGCGTCGTTCAACATGTAGATGGTGACGTCACCGGCCGCTGGGCCCAGGTTCTGCTGACCGAGGTCGATGGTGTGGGGGATCGTCCCGTCCGCCCAGCGCGCTTGGACCCAATCTTGGAGCAGCTGGGGGGTCACGGGCCCAATCGGATCGCTCGTCAACGTCACGGATACATCCGAGATCGGTAGCCCGGTGAAGTTGAGGCCGACGTTGAACGGGTTCGAGCCGACCGGGAAGACACCGAGTGGGGCCACGATGCTCAGGTTTGCTGTCATTGAGAGCATGCTGAGTGACGGCACCGGCGGGTTCTGTACGTCGACTTGGATCTCGGTGTCGCCGAAGCCGAGGTCGATGGCGTTGTTGCTGGGGTCGGGCGTGGCCGACAGCCCTGATTCGGGGATGTTGACCGTCCCGTCGGAGAGGACGTAGGGCCCGAACGCGGTGCCTGCCGGGATGGCGATGCTGTGCGGGAGGTTGGTGTCGCTCGTCGATTCGTAGGCCGCGACGAGCAGCTGGTTGAGGACCGACGTATCGACCTCCGCGACCACCTGGAATCCGGCGGTATTGGGCACTCGAATGGTCCTTAGGGTTTCGTATCTGCTTTTCGCTGCAACCGGAACGTGACCGACTCCACCGGCATGGTCAGTTCCCCGAGCTTCAGCTGCTCGTAGACGGCCGGCGGCGCCAGTGCCGGCTGCGACGCGTCGAGGAGGCGGTACTCGAGGATCGGCTCCATGATCGGGTGCTTGCCCCGGAGCGACTCCAGCGGGTCCTTCACGGGCGGTGCGCCGGGCCACGAAGGAAGTCGCGCGCTGACCCGATCGAAATCTGTGTCGGGTGGCAGGTCGACACCGCTGAGCTGCGAGCTGAGGCGTCCCCGCGGCCGGGTCAGGTGCAGCTCGTCGAAGAGCACCTTTTCGAGCTCGTCAGGTGAATCGATGTTGAAGGGGTGCCCCGCAAGCTCTTGGATCTGGCGATGCAGGTGCTCGAGGCGTTCGAAGGTCTCGAGCGGAAATCGGACGCGTCGCTCCAAGACGGGCAGGATCTCCGGGGTGAACTCATAGCCGAGTTCCTCGGCGGCCAGCAGCGGATTAGCGAGCGCCCGTTTGGCCAGAGCGGGGTCTTGCGCCATCGCCCGCACCATCGACGGAACGAAGTGCTGGGCACGCTCCAGACTGTCGATGGTCTTGGTCATGCTTCATGCCGTCCAGCCCGCCGTCGCGCCTGCAACACCTACAAGGGCAGCGTACGCTTCGGCGGTCCGACCTGTCCAGGGTGAATCGTGCCACGAGGTGCAGGCGACGGCTGAGTGGACGTGGCGGCAGGAGCGCCCGGGTGGCCGCGGCTGCCGTCGTGCACAATCAGGCTTGTGGCGTCGCTCCGACCTCCTCGCAGGGACCGGATGGCGTGGTCCCGGCCGGGTGATGTTGACGCCCACGGTCAACCGAACGCCGACCGAGGTGGCGTCATCGTGGGCGTGGAGGGACGGTCTGCCGACGGTTCGTGGCCGCGAGGGGAAATGACCGGTGGTTCGGCCGTCGGAAGGGGAACGGATGCTTGAGGCCACGTGGGAATCGGTGTCGGCCCACGTCTTGCCGGCATGGTTCGACGACGCCAAGCTCGGCATCTTCTTGCATCTGGGTCTTTACTCCGTGCCGGGCTGGGCACCGCAGGTTCCCGACATCCAGGTGCTGCTGAGATCCCGCGGCCCGAAGGCGATGCTGCGTGAGAACCCCTACGCCGAGTGGTACCTGAACAGCATGCAGCTCGAGGGGGGTCCCACCTGGCAGCACCATCGCCAGACGTACGGCGCTGATTATCCCTACGATGGCTTCGTCGCGGCATTTGACGAGGGTTCCAAGACAGCGGACCTGGACGGGCTCGCCCGGATATGCCGGGACGCGGGAGGGCGCTACGTCGTCCTGACCGCGAAGCACCACGACGGTTTCACGCTGTGGCCCTCGGCTCTACCGCATCCGGTCAAGGGCCAGTACCACGCCAGCAGGGACATCGTCGGCGACATGACGGCAGCGGTTCGGTCAGCCGGCCTTCGGATGGGCCTCTACTACTCGGGTGGGTACGACTGGCCTTTCAACGGAGCCGTCCTCTCCAGTGCAGCCGACGCCGTCCTCGCAGTCCCCCGTGGCGATAGCTACCGACGGTACGCCACCGGCCATGTCCGGGAACTCATCGATCGCTACCGCCCGTCGGTGCTCTGGAACGACATCGGCTGGCCCAGTGGCGGCAACCTCGCCGAGGTCTTCGCCCACTACTACAACACCGTCGAGGACGGCGTTGTCAACGACCGCTGGATGGAGTCCGCCCTACCCCGGAATCTCGTGTCCGATGCTGTCATACGGGGTCTGGGCGAACTGGTCCAGGCTTTCTGGGGGGTGATCCCCGAAGGCAGAAAGTCGCTGACCTTTCCCACCGCCCACCACTACGACTTCTCCACTCCCGAATACGCTCATTTCGATCAGATCGTTCTTAAGAAGTGGGAATCGACGCGCGGCGTAGGTCATTCCTTCGGCGCCAACCGCAACGAGCGGCCCGAGGACATCATGACGGCTACCCAGCTGATCCGCTCCTTCGTCGACATTGTCAGTAAGAACGGCAACCTGCTCATCGGGATCGGTCCCCGGCCGGACGGCACCGTTCCGGAGGAGCAACTGACCCCACTTCGCGGCCTCGGTGCCTGGATGCGAGTCAATGAGGAAGCCGTCGTCGGCAGCCGGCCTTGGAACGTGGCCGAGACGACCACATCGGAGGACACAGCCGTCCGCTTCACCCAGCACAGGGGCGCTGTCTATGCCCTGCTCCTCGACCTTCCCGGCGTCCGTACCTTCTCGTTCCGGGGCATCGGGGCGACCGAAGTGCCCAAGGGTCACCTGCTCGGGGTGAACGAACCGATCGCGGTGAAGGCGGACGATTCGCGTCTCACGGTCACCCTGCCGGACCGTCTACCTGTCTCCGCCGTGCATGTCATCCGCCTGGAGGGCGGTCTTCATCCAACGTCTTGACGCATTGGGGTCTCGGGTTGGCCAATTAGCATCCGAAGGCCGGAACCTTGTCACTCTGGAACGGGCTGCGGTCGACGTTGCGGACGACTGGCCAACGTCCTGTCACCGTGGCGGCATCTAAGGCGCGCAAGGAGCTGACGATCGAAGTGTTGGAGTGTGACGCCATCCCGTTCGCTACGAATTCAGCCGCCCCAGACCTGCCCGCTTCTCAACGAGACGTGGCCGCACGAGATTCTCTCCGCTATGCCCTGACCTCACCCTCGACGATCTGACGCTGTGCCGAGGCGGGGTGCTTTCGCACGAGCGCCCTCCGCCACGGGCTGGACCGCGGCCGCCTACCAGGGGCGGGCCGGCGTGGCCCGAGCCTTCTTCCCAGCTGGTGGCCCTTTCTGAGCGGAACGGTTGATGCCTAGGCTGGCGGTGGCCCGTGTCCGAGACCACGGGCTCGGGTTGGTGAGAGCGATGCCAACGGCGCCAGGGCGACACGGTCCGGATGGTGGTGGGGACAGGGACGTCCCCGCAGGCCTCCGACTTCCCGTCGAAGGTGAGCTGCCCGCCTTGGTGGGCGCCGCGGAGTGGCTGAACTCCCCTCCGCTGACGCCGGAGAAGCTGCGAGGGCGGGTGGTCCTCGTCAGCTTCGGTACGTACACATGCATCAACTGGATCCGGTCGCTGCCCTACGTCCGAGCCTGGGCGGACAAGTATGCGGCGCAGGCGCTCGTGGTGGTCGGCGTCCAGACCCCCGAGTTCGAGTTTGAGGGGGAGCTCGCCGGGGTGCGTCAGGCCATCAAGGCAATGGACGTCCGCTATCCCATGGCGGTGGACAACGACTACGCCATCTGGCAGGCCTTCGACAACCACTACTGGCCCGCTCTCTACTTCGTCGACGCCGAGGGCCGGATCCGCCATCATCGGTTCGGCGAGGGCGAGTACGAGGAGTCCGAGCGGGTCCTCCAGGCGTTGCTGGCCGAGGCGGGCGTTACCGACGTCGACAAGGCCCTGGTTCGCGTGGAGCCGCAGGGTGTGGAACGGCAAGCCGACTGGGAGGAGCTGGGATCGCCCGAGAACTACGTCGGCTACGGGCGCACCCAGGGGTTCGCCTCCCCCGGCGGGCCCGTCCTCGAGGAGCGCCACGCCTACACCGCGCCACCGTCGTTGCGGGCCAACGAGTGGGCACTCTCGGGAAGCTGGCGGATGGGTGCGGTGCCCGACGCCTTGGAAGAACCGGGCGGCGTCATCTCCTGTCGGTTCCACGCCCGAGATCTCCATCTCGTACTGCGGCCAGTGGCGCCGTCGGCTTCGGTGCGGTTCCGGGTACGCCTCGATGGGGAGCCTCCGGGCGCTGCCGCCGGCATCGACGTTGACGAGCAGGGCAACGGAACGGTCACCGAACAGCGCCTGTACCAGCTAATCCGACAGCCGGGGCGGATCATCGACCGGCGGTTCGAGATCGAGTTCCTCGATGCCGGCGTCGAGGCCTACGTATTCACGTTCGGCTGAACCGAGACCCCGGGAAGAACACCGACCAGCAAGCAATCCCCGAGCGAACATGAAAGGAACACCCATGTCTGACACAACGACAACTGGCAATCAGCTCACCGTGGTACTGGTGCACGGTGCCTTCGCCGACAGCTCGAGCTGGAACGGCGTGATCGAGCGGCTGCAGGCGGGCGACGTCCAGGCGACCGCTCCGGCCAACCCGCTCCGTGGCATCTCCGCCGACACGGCCTACCTCGTGAGCTTCCTCGGACAGATCCCCGGTCCGGTCCTCCTGGTCGGCCACTCCTACGGTGGAGCGGTGATCACGAATGCTGCGACGAACGCGAAGAACGTCGTCGGACTGGTCTATGTCGCTGCTTTCGCCCCCGACGAGGGTGAAAAGTTGATCGAGATCGAAGGGAAATCGAAGGACAGCGTCCTCGCCTCTGCCTTGGTCCCGCTGCAGTACCCCGCCGGGGATGGCGGCGCCACGAGTGTGGAATTCGCCATCGACCCGGCGAAGTTCCACGAGGCGTTCGCAGCCGACCTCCCATCCGAGCAGACGGCGGTGATGGCAGCCACCCAACGCCCTGTGTCGGAGTTGGGATTCTCCGAGCCTTCGGGCACGCCCGCCTGGAAGACGTTGCCGTCCTGGGCCGTCGTGGCCACTGGCGACAAAGCGGCCGGTGCTGATGTCATCCGTGCCGAGGCTGAGCGGGCCGGCGCCACCATCACCGAGGTCGAAGGATCGCACGTGATCATGATCTCCCAACCCGGGGCCGTCATCGAGGTGATCGAGGCGGCAATCGCCAAGGTGTCCTGACACTCCTTCCGAGAACCCGAGCATCGAGGAGGTGCCCATCATGATGGGAGAGTCCTTTGGACCCCTGAAGCAGATGGACGCTGGTCTGCTCAACGTCGGCTACGTCGAGACAGGTCCGGAGAAGGGTCAGCCGGTCCTGCTGCTCCACGGCTGGCCATACGACATCCACAGCTTCGCCGACGTCGCGCCGGCGCTCGCAGCCGCCGGCTACCGGGTGATCGTGCCCTACCTGCGCGGTTACGGTACGACCCGCTTCCTGTCCGACGACACCGTGCGCAACGGCCAGCCAGCTGCCCTAGCGCTGGACGCCACCGATCTGATGGACGCGCTCCGCATCGATGCCGCCATCATCGGTGGGTTCGACTGGGGAGCGCGGACGGCCAATATCGTCGGGGCACTCTGGCCGGAGCGCTGCAAGGGCATGGTGTCGGTCAGCGGGTACCTGGTCGGCGGCCAGGAGGCCAACAAGGTGCCGTTGCCGCCGCCCGCCGAGCTGGCATGGTGGTACCAGTTCTACTTCGCGACCGACCGGGGTCAGGCCGGCTACGACAAGTACCGGCGCGAGTTCTCCAGGCTCATCTGGCAGACCGCTTCGCCGAAGTGGAGCTTCGACGAAGCGACGTTCGATCGCAGTGCCGCTGCATTCGACAACGAGGATCACGTGAGGATCGTGATCCACAACTACCGCTGGCGGCTGGGCCTCGCGGCCGGTGAGCCCCAGTATGACGAGCTCGAGCAGCAGCTTGCCAAGACCCCCGCCGTCACGGTGCCCACGATCAGCCTCGAGGGTGACGCCAACGGCGCACCGCATCCGGAGCCCAGTGCCTATGCCTCGAAGTTCACGGGGAAGTACGCTCACCGGACCATCTCGGGCGGTGTCGGGCACAACCTGCCCCAGGAAGCCCCCCAGGCCTTCACCGAGGCGGTGATCGAAGTCGACGGCTTCGCCCCGTGAGACGTCCGATCTGACGATCCCCAGGCATCCTGCGATGGATCAGCCACCCTCAGGGTCGGACGATCTGCTCCCTCAGGAGTATGTGACTGTCCCGCTGTAGGTGGTGCCTTGGACCGTCAGGTTGTAGGCGTCGCCGCTGTTCGCCGTCCCAAAGGTGTTGTAGCCGGAGCCGAACTGATAGACGACCTGCGAGATCGTGTAACTGCTCACCAGGAGGCCGATGCAGTCGCCGCCGGTACCGGCCCCCCAGCCTCCCGTCGTGTCATTGAACGTGAGGCTGGTCCCCGGGAAGTTGTCACCGGTCGTTCCGCATCCAGCGGGGCTACCCGACGGTTCGGTCCCGAGGTTGCTCCCGGTGATCGTCACAGTCGGATCGGAGGGAGACCCCGTGAAGCTCACCGCGTTGATGGTCGGCGGGCCGGTCACTGGGACCTCGAAGGCTCCGAAGCCGTTCGGTGAGCCGAGGCCGGTGGGACCGTCGTAACCCGGTCCGGCCGTGCAGAAGTACTTCGGAGTACAGGTGCCCTCCTTGCCTTTCGTGATATCGAAGAGGTCACTCGACGGTGCGGCGTACGCGGCGGCAGCGGCCACGGTGTATGTCGGTTGATTGCTCGCCAAGCCGTACATGCCGGCGATGACCGGTGAGGACACGCTCGTGCCGAAGCCGTACAGCCACCCAGGTTCGTCAAAGGAATCGTAGAACTTAACGTTGGCCGCCACCGCGCTGACGTCCGCGGTCATCCGGTTGGAGCATCCCGAGTCCAACTGCCAGGTCGGCTTCGCTTCGTAGGTGGAGCAGCCGCTGCCGGATCCCTGCACCGGGGGCTTACTCCCCTTGGTCACCCATGCCGTCTCTTTCCAACCGCGCGGTGTCTTCGCCGCAGGCGACAACTGTGTGCCACCGACCGAGGTCACGAACGGCGATGCGGAGGGATACTGCACGCCTCCCTGGTAAGAGCCGTCACCGGAGGAGAACGTGATGTCGACTCCAGGATGATCGAAGCTCGTGTCGTACGAGGTCTCTCCATTGAACTCGCCGTTGCCCCAGCTGTTGGAGATGACATGCGCGCCAAGAGCAACGGCTTCGTTCTCGGCGGCGGCGAGGTCTCCGAACCCGCTGGAGTTCGCTTCGACGAGGAGAATGTGACAGAGGGGGCAGATCGCCGAGACCATCTGGGTGTCGATCGAGATCTCGGTCGCCCAGCCGTCGTCCGCACTTGGGTAGTTGCTCGTCTGACCGGATTGGTTCACCTTCTCAAAGCAACCGTTCAGAGTGGTGCAGGCCGGTAGGTTGTTCGCGGACCGATACATCGCGAGGTCCGTCTCTGCGTTCGGGTCATCGTAGGCGTCGACGATGGCGACGAGGTTGCCGCCGCCGTCGGTTTGAGTGGCACTCAGGACCCCGTACGCCGACTCGATGTTGCACGCCGTCCAACCCGCAGCTTTGCTGGCATGGCAGGCGGTGGAAGCGTTCACCGCAGTCGACGGCGTCGCAGACGGGGCCGCCTGCTCGACGCTGAGGTAGCAGCGGGCGTTGGATGGGGCTGCCTGGCTGCAAGCGGCCGGCGTCGCTCCCACCCCGGTTTCCGCGGCATCGGACCGAGCCCCGGGACCAGCGCCGGTCGAGGCCGCCGCACCGGCGGTCATGGTCAGCAGGCCGACGGCGACTGCGGCGGTGATTCGAACCGTCCAACGACTCCCCCGTTGCATGCTCTCGCTCCCCTCGGTCGGCGGCAACCGTACTCGCCCAGCCCCCGTGCCGGCCGCTCCGTGTGGGGCAGCGGTCCCCTCCGCCGATACGCAGGGACAAAGAGCCGTCGGTCAAGTGCGCCAGAGATGGGTCAACCCGCTCGGGTACCGGGCTGCGAGTCCGTGTGATCGACTATACGTAGGAGGAGCAGCCCTCAGCTGCGAGCCCCTGGACCGCCGGGAGGAATGGCATGACGAACACCGAGTACATCAGGGTCACACACCGGGAGCTCCCTTATACGACGTTCGACGCGGACAATCACCTCTACGAGAACCAGGACGCCCTCACGAAGTTCCTACCTCCGGAGTACGAGGGCGTGATCAAGTACGTCAACATCGGCGGGCGGACGAAGCTCGCCATCCGAGACAAGATCAGCGACTACATCCCGAACCCCACCTTCGGGAGGGTGGCGGCTCCTGGCGAGGCCGGCATGGACATCACCAGTGGGGGAGGGGGCTTCGGAGAGGCCGGGATCGGGCTTCACCGTAAGAAGATGGTCGTGATGCCCGGCATCGAGGCCTTCTTCGACCCAGAGCCCCGGTTCGAACTGATGAAGGAGATGGGCATCGACCGGACCCTGTTGTGGCCCACCCTGGCCAGCGCCCTCGAGGAGCGGGTTGCCGACGACCCTGACGTCGTCGTGACGGTGGTTCACGCCCTCAATCAATGGATGCACGAGCACTGGAGCTACGTCTACTCCGACGCGATCTACGCGACGCCCATCATCAGCCTGGCCGCCGGCACCGACCGCGCCCTAGAAGAGCTCGAGTTCGTCCACGAGCGTGGCGCCAAGATTTTCCTGATCCGCGTGGCGCCTGTCCCGACCTGGAAGGGCCGGAAGTCCTTCGCTCTCCCCGAATTCGACCCCTTCTGGGCCCGCGTGCAGGAACTCGACATCGTCGTAGGCATGCACTCGGGGGACCCGGGATACCACCGCTACCTGAACGAGTGGGAAGGGCTCGGGGATCTGGAGATGAGTATCTCGAAGACCGCCCGTCATGTGAACCCCACGTTCGCCGCGCTTTCATCGGAGAAGGACAATCTGATCGATGCCATGGCGTCGATCATCGGTCACGGTCTCGCCACCCGGTTCCCGAGGCTCAAGTTCATGCCGGTCGAGTTCGCCAGTCGCTGGATTCGCCCGTTCTACGCGAAGTTGCAGCGGCTCTATGACGCATCTCCGGTTCTCTTCGATGAGGACCCGGTCGACGTCTTCAATCGCAATGTCTGGGTTCACGCCTTCCATGAACGGGACCCCAAGGGCCTTATCGATCTCGGGATACCGGTCGACCACATCATGTTCGGCTCGGACTTCCCACATCCCGAGGGGATGGCTGACCCGCTGGCCTACTCCGAGGTGGTGAAGGATCTGCCGCTCGACGAGCAGTCACTCATCATGGGCGGCTCACTGGAGAAGGCGATGAAGGTCGGGAGCTACGCCGTCTGACCAGTTCCGCTCGGGTCGCAGACCGGTCGGCGGGGCCAATGGTGTGGATCCTGCGGTCCACAGCACGAGGAACTGTCAGTCCAGCGAGACCTGGACGACATCTTCGACCACTCGGGTCCGGTAGACCCGTAGGGTGCCCGTCCAACCGTCCTGGGATGGAAGAACGCATTGGCCGGTCGTGACGTCGAACGTCGATCCGTGCTCGGGGCACCGCAGAAGCGTCTTGCGGAGCAGCGGCACGCCGCCGAGCGGGGTGGATTGGTGCGGGCACGTGCTCTCGTACGCGCACCACGTACCGTCTGCGTTGGCGATGGTCACGGGTACGCCCCCGACGTCGACGGTGGCCGTCCGACCGGCGTCCAAATAATCGACGGGCACGGCGTCAAAGAAGCCATCGTCCTCTGCCACCGTCCGCAGTCTATGCCGGCGGCCGCCGTCGGCCGATGGCGAGGTACCGCTCGGTACTCCCAGGGTGTGGAGGAGCGCCGGCTATGCCGCCTGTGCGCTGACGTCAAGCGAGGTCGAACCGATCGAGATTCATGACCTTGTCCCACGCCGCCACGAAGTCCCGTATGAACTTGGGCTGCGCGTCCTCAGAAGCGTAGACCTCGGCAATGGCCCGGAGCTGCGAATTGGAGCCGAAGACGAGGTCGACCGACGTGCCGGTCCACTTGACTGTGCCGCTCTTCCGGTCGCGACCTTCGTAGAGATGCTCGGTGGTCGAGGCCCGCCACTCAGTACCCATGTCGAGCAAGTTCACGAAGAAGTCGTTGGTCAGCACTTCGCGCCGGTCGGTGAACACGCCGTGTTCCGTATGGCCTGTGTTCGCGTTCAGGACACGCAGGCCACCGACGAGCACGGTCATCTCGGGAGCGGTCAGCGAGAGCAGGCTCGACCGGTCGATGAGCAGTGCCTCCGGCCGACGCTTGTCTCCCGCTCGCATGTAGTTGCGAAACCCCTCAGCAGTCGGTTCGAGGACGGCGAAGCTCTCGACGTCGGTCTGCTCCGGCGAGGCGTCCGTCCGCCCCAGGGAGAAGGGGACCTTCACGTCGTGGCCGGCATGCTTCGCTGCCTGCTCGACCGCGGCGCACCCACCGAGGACGATGAGATCGGCGAGCGAGATGCGCTTCCCGCCTGGCTGCGAGCCGTTGAAGTCGGCCTGGATCCCTTCGAGGGTCTGTAACACCGTCATCAGCTCGGCCGGGTTGTTCACCTCCCAGTCCTTCTGCGGCGCGAGCCGGATGCGGGCGCCGTTGGCCCCGCCCCGCTTGTCGGTGTCCCGGAAGACCGAGGCCGAGGCCCACGCGGTCGAAACCAGTTGGCCGACGGACAACCCCGACCCCATGAGCTTGGTCTTCAGGCTGGCGATGTCCTCCTCGTCGGCCGGCTCGTGGTCGACGGCGGGCAGCGGGTCCTGCCAGATCAACTGCTCCTCGGGGACCTCGGGGCCCAGATAGCGAACGATCGGCCCCATGTCCCGGTGGGTCAGCTTGAACCAGGCCCTCGCGAAGGCGTCGGCGAACTCGTCGGGGTGCTCCAGGAAGCGTCGGGAGATGGCCTCGTAGGTCGGATCGAGCCTGAGCGAGAGGTCGGTGGTGAGCATCATCGGGGCGTGCCGCTTCGACGGGTCTTGGGCGTCCGGGACGGTGTCGTCCGCAGCCCGGTCGGTGGGACGCCACTGGTGCGCGCCGGCGGGGCTCGCCGTCAACTCCCATTCGTAGCCGAAGAGGTTCTCGAGGAAACCGTTGTCCCACTGCACCGGGTTGGCGGTCCAGATGACTTCCAGCCCACTCGTGATGGCGTCGTCCCCCGTGCCGGTGCCGAACGTGTTCTTCCAACCGAGACCCTGCTCCTCGAGAGGAGCACCTTCGGGCTCCCGACCGACGTAGCGGTCGCCGTCGGCCGCACCATGGGTCTTGCCGAACGTGTGGCCCCCGGCGATCAGTGCCACCGTCTCCACGTCGTTCATGGCCATACGGGCGAACGTCTCCCGGATGTCCCGCGCCGCGGCGACCGGATCGGGGTTGCCGTTGGGCCCTTCGGGATTCACGTAGATCAGTCCCATCTGCACCGCCCCGAAGGGCTCCGCGAGCTGCCGGTCGCCGCTGTAGCGCTCGTCGCCGAGCCAGGTCTCCTCGGGCCCCCAGTAGATGTCCTCTTCGGGCTCCCAGACGTCCTCACGCCCCCCGCCGAAGCCGAACGTCTTGAAGCCCATGGACTCCAGGGCACAGTTGCCGGCGAGGATCATCAGGTCGGCCCAGGAGATCTTCCGCCCGTACTTCTGCTTGACCGGCCAGAGCAGACGGCGCGCCTTGTCGAGGTTGGCGTTGTCCGGCCAGCTGTTCAGGGGGGCGAAACGTTGGGTGCCCGAGCCTGCGCCGCCTCGGCCGTCGTGGATGCGGTAGGTGCCGGCGCTGTGCCAGGCCATACGGATGAAGAGCGGCCCGTAGTGGCCGTAGTCGGCCGGCCACCAGTCCTGGGAGGTGGTCATCACGTTGACGATGTCGGCCTTGACGACGGCGAGATCCAGGTTCTTGAACTCGGCTGGGTAGTCGAACTTGTCGCCCATCGGATCGATCAGTGGTGAGTTCTTGCCCAGCGGCTGCAGGTTCAGCTGGTCGGGCCACCAGTGTTGATTGGCGATGGAACCGATGGCGGCCTGTGGGTGCGTCATGACCGGACACTTGGCGCCGGTCGTCGCCCCATCGATCGTGGCGCTGTCGTCGTTGCTCATGGGCTCTCCTTTGCTGCTCAACTCGCTGTCCTTGCGTTTCGTGTGGCAGCCTGTCGGTTCGGCCGTTGGCACGAGGGGCAGATGCCCCAGTAGATGACCTCGGCCTCGTCCACGATGTACCCGTGATCGTCGGCAGCCTCGAGGCACGGCCGGGTACCCACGGCACAGTCGACGTCCACCGTGGTGCCGCAGGCGCGACAGACGAGATGGTGGTGGTTGTCGTCGATCCGGTCCTCATAGCGGGCGGGCGATCGCGCCGGCTGGATACGCCGCAGCAGGCTCTTGTCGGTCAGGGTGCCCAGTGCGTCGTAGACCGCCTGGCGGGAGACGGCTCCGATCTCAGCCCTCACGATCTCCACGATCTCGTCGGCGGTGGCGTGCGGCCGACGGGACACCGCTTGCAGGACGGCGAGCCGCTGGGCCGTGACCTGTACGCCGTGTCGGCGGAGCAGCTCAGCCGGGTCGGTGGACGCCACTGCAGCCATCGCTGCACTCTGGTGCAAATCTCAGACTCTGTCAAGAGCTAGAATGAGTCCAGATCGAAGGACCGAGCGACTCGGCCTCGAGCGACCAGCTCAGCATGGGCGAGGCTCCCGGCACATCCTGGTCACCCGCGCCTGACCTTCTCGCGAACGACAGAGCTGGCGGTGGTCTCGAAGGGCAGCCGTTCGAAGCAATGGTCAGAGGCCCCGTTCGACGGCTCCAGGTACCGCAAGCATGCGCTGGGCGTCGATCGGGTCGAGGTTGCGGGTGACCGGATGCCGACCCCCTGCCACCGTGATCCGGAGGCGACCCGAGAAGGCTCAGCCGGTCGCCCGGTCCACGGGATGCGCTTCGTCGAGCGGGCTCAGCAGTTCGACGGCGCAGCTCGGGGGACCACCGCGCAGGTCGTCGAGCACCTCGGCCCGCATTTGACTACCGTGACGCTCGGGTAGCAGCCACGGAGGGCAGCGCGATGGCTGAAGCATCTGAGCCACGAGTGCAGTGGACACTCGTCGACGAAGGATGGGGCCGGAAGGCCGTCGACTTCGCGACCTTGAGCGAGCCCAGCAATTGCCGCGAGTACGTCGGCATGCATCACCGGCTCCGGATCGACGACGGCGACCGGCTGCTCGATGTGGCGTGCGGCAGCGGACTGGCACTCGAGCTGGCTGGATTACGAGGAGCTCGTTGCGCCGGTATCGATGCATCTCAGCGACTTGTCGCAGTGGCACGCGACCGCAATCCGGCGGCTGACATCCGCGTCGGCGATATGTTCGATCTGCCGTGGGAGGACGGCAGCTTCGACGTCGTGACCAGCTTTCGGGGGGTCTGGGGGACGACGGCCGAGGCCGTGGGCGAGCTGCACCGGGTGCTCGTCCCCGGCGGCCGTGTCGGCCTGACCGTCTGGGGCCACATCAAGGCCTCCCCGGGGGCCTGGGCCCTCGCCCCGTTCATTCTGGCCGCCGAGGAGAAGGTGGAGAACCAGGCAGCCATGGTCGCCCTGGGACGACCGGGAGCCGGAGAGGAGCTCCTCGGCCGCTATGGGTTCGTCGATGTCGAGCGGGTCGACCTGACGTTTGTGATGGAGTGCTCGGACCCGGCGACCTATGCCCGAGCCATCTCGTCGACCGGCCCCGCCTACGAGGCCATCCAGAACGTCGGCGAGGCGGCGTTCATCGACGCGGCGGAGGCGGGGGCCCGTCCTCACGTGCGGGCAGGACTTCCCCTCCGGGCCCAGATCGCCCTCGTCGGCTATCTCGCCCGCAAGCCCCCGGCCAAGGGGTGAAGTAGCGCACGTCATCGACCGGTCACTCGAGCATCTGGCTACCGGGCGGCGCCCGACCGGGCGCCTTACGGTGGGCATCCGCACCAGGCGCCCGTGGGAGTGATGGTGGGTAGAGTCTCCAGCGAGGACCACCCCGCAGGGGATCCACCTGTACCAGGGGGACGAGTGGCAGCGACCATCGAGCGGTTTGCCGCACGTGACGAGCTTTCGGCGATGGTCAGCGCACTCGAACGGGACGGTGCGGTGATCGTCGACGGTTTGCTCGCACCCGAGATCGTCGACCGGGTCAACAGCGAGGTGGCGGCGGCCGTCGCCAGCGCCGATCCGACGACACCGCTCTTCGATCCGATCATGGAGGCGTTCCACGGCCCGAAGACCCGTCAGGTGACCGGGGTTCCGGCGCTGTCACGGACCTTCGCCACCGACGTGATGTGCCACCGGGTGCTCCTCGGTCTGGCCGACCAGATCCTTTTGCCGTCGTGCGCCCGCTACCAGCTCAACCTGGGTCACCTCCTCGAACGCGGGCCGGGCGCCGAAGACCAGTGGCTGCACCGGGACGAGGCGGTCTGGAGCGATGTGCCCCAGCCCCATCCCGAGCTGCAGTTGGCCTCGGTGATCGCCTTCGTCGACTTCACCGCGGCCAACGGTGCGACCCGCCTCGTACCGGGCAGCCACCGCTGGCCTGACCGCTGGCTCACCCCGGCCGAGCAGGCACGTCGTCCGCCACCGGCGCCCGAGCAGATCGCCGTGGCCGAGATGGCCGCCGGGTCGGCCGTCGTGTACACGGGGGGCGTCATCCACGGTGGTGGGGGCAACGCCACCGACGTGGCGCGCCGGGGGGTCCATCTCAGCTACTGCCTCGGCTGGCTGCGCACGGAGGAGAACAACTACCTCTCGGCCCCGGCCGACGTCGCCGCCGGCCTGCCCCGGGTGGCCCAGGAGCTGCTCGGCTACGCCATCTACAACAGCATGTCGCGGGGAGGGGGCTACCTCGGCATGGTCCGCATGCAGGATCCGGTCGAGCTTCTCGCCCGGGGGGAGCTGCCGTGAGCGTCCCGCTGGCTTCGTGGCAGGGACAACGGGTGCTGGTCACCGGGGCCTCGTCCGGCATCGGGGCCGCGCTGGCCCGTGAGCTCGCCGGCGCCGGGGCCGTCGTCGGCCTCTGCGCCCGTCGTACCACCCTCTTGGACGAGGTCCTCGCGGACTGTCGGCGATCGGTACCCGAGAGCCGGGCGTGGACAGTGGACCTCTCGGTCGTCGACGGGATCGACGACTTCGTCCACCGGGTCGAGAAGGAGCTCGGCCAAATCGACGTCCTCGTCAACAACGCCGGTCAGGCACTCGGCGGGGCCGCCCAGGCCACCGCCTGGACCGACCTGGAGGATGCCCTCCGTCTCAACTACCTGTCGCCCGTCCGGGTGACCCTGGCCGCGCTCCCCGCCATGCTGGCGCGGGGCTCGGGGCACGTGGTCACGGTGTCCTCGATGGCCGCCCGGATGTCGACGCCGGGGGAGTCGGCCTACGCCGCGGCCAAGGCCGCGCTGAGCGCCTATTTCGAGGCCCTCGCCGGCGAGATGGCGGGCGGTCCCATCGGGTTCCATCTCGTGTACCCGGCGCTCATCGACCTCACGCCCGGCGTGGACGGGGACGACCAGCTCGCCCGGGAGGGCGACGGGAGCGCGCGGATACCGGCGCCGGTGTGCGCACGGGCCATCCTCGGCCAGGTCGAACGGGGCGAGCTCGAGCTCTACGTGCCGACCACGATGCAGGGCCTCGTGGCCCACCGGGCCCATGACGTGACCGCCGCCGTCGACTTCCTGGGTGAGCTCTACCGCTCCGGCGCGCTCCCGTGAGCCCGGCGGGCGACGCCGTCCTCATCACCGGGGCCTCCTCCGGCATCGGCGCTGCCCTGGCCCGCCAGCTGTCCGGCCAGCACCGCTCGGTCGGGCTCGTGGCCCGGCGAGGCGACCGGCTGGAGGAGGTCCTCGACCAGTGCCTGCCGACCGCGCCGGATTCGCGGGCCTGGGTCGAGGACCTCGCCGATCCGGAGGCGCCCGAGCGGGTGGCCGAGGCGGCCCTCGCGGCCTTCGGCCGGGTGGACGTGTTGGTGAACAACGCGGCGACGCCCGGTGTCCGTCACGTGACCCGGCTCGAGCTCGACGAGCTCGACACCGTGATGCAGGTGAACTTCCGGGCCCCGGTGGCCCTCACGCTGGCGCTCTTGCCCGGGATGCTGGAGCGGGACCGGGGGACGATCGTGAACGTCGCCAGCCTCGGGGGCCGACTCGGGATCCCCCGCGAAGCCGCCTACTGCGCCAGCAAGTTCGCGCTCTGCGGTTGGAGCGAGTCCCTCGCCCTCGACCTCTGGTCCACCAACGTCGGGGTGCGGCTCATCCTCCCGGGCGCGGTGGACACCGAGATATGGGACCGACCCGGATCCGAACCGTCCGCCTACGACGGGCCCAAGGCGTCGGCGGACGAGATTGCCGCCGGGATCGCCGAGGCAATCGAGACGGACCGGTTCGAGCACTACCTGCCGGACATGCGCGACGTGGTCCGGTTCAAGACGGCGAACGCCGACGAGTACTTCAGACGTTCGATCGAGGCACTGGATCCCTGAGCGGCGCCCCCGCCGAGGGGGAGCCGCTCAGGGATAGCTCCCCTCGTACTGGTCGTGGCGGCGGAACCATTCCATGTCGCCCTCGTTGCGGCCGAGCGGCGCACGGTCGAGCCACTGCCACATGTTCCAGATGGCGTCGACGCCCCGGGAGTAGGCGGAGTAGGTGTGGTAGACGACGCCCTCCTCGAGGACGAAGGCGCTCATACCCGGGCCCTCGTAAGGCAGGTGGGCCGGATCGGTCATCCAGCCGTCGAGTGGCCGGAAGTTGTACGACCCGCCCTTGGCCACCGTCTCCTCGGTGAACGAGACGTTGAAGTCGAAGTTGAAGTCGCTCCGATGCGAGGAGGCCCAGGGGAAGCTCCACCCCATCCGGTCGCGGTAGGCGAGCAGCTTCGGGAGCGCCGCCCGGGAGACGGCGGTGAAGGCCACGTCGTGGTTCTGCAGGTGGAGGTGGGTCTCGTCGAACCCGTCGGCCACCCCCGAGCAGCTCGGGCAGCCCTCGTCCCAGTCCGGCCCGTACATGAAGTGGTACACGATCAGCTGCGAGCGGCCACGGAAGAGGTCGGGGAGGGAGGCCTCACCGTCCTCGGTGTCGAAGAGGTAGTCCTGGTCGATGGCCACCCACGGCAGCTCCCGCCGCTGACGGGCCACGTCGTCGTTCAGGCGCGTCACCTCCTTTTCCGCCTTCAGCAGCTCGAGCCGTGCGGCCAGCCACTCGTCGCGGCTCGCTGTGCGGTGTTCGGTCATCGGTCTCTCCCTTGCTTGACTCACCTACAGATGACAGCGACCCCGGGTCACCTGCACATCGGGGTCCGGTGCTCAGGCGCTCGCCCTGGGTTCGGGTATCGGCACGTCGGGGCCGGGTTCGCCCCCGGTGGCAGCGACGGCCAGCCGGCCGAGGTAGTGGTCCCAGCCCTGGCGGTGCTGGTCGAGGGCGTCGTCGGGGAGCCCGCGGTGCACCAGCCGGACCAGGGTCTGGTCGCCCCGGGGGTGCAGTGTGATCTCGACGGTGGTCGAGCCCGGCGGGATCCCGTGACCATCCTGCTCCCACCCGAAGGTGAAGACCACCTTCTCCTTCTCCACCACCTCGACGTACTCCCCGGCCGACTGGAAGAGTCCGGCCACGAGCACCCGGTAGGCGCCGCCCGGCCGGGGGTCGATCTCGGCCACGGTGCCGTCCCACTCGACGTGCTTGCCCGGCTCGGTGAGGAACGGCCAGATGGTCTCCGGCGACGCGTCGATCAGGATCTCGCACACGAGCTCGGCCATTACCTCCTGCCTTTCTTCGCTCCGCTGCCTGACTGGGAGGCCTCCGCCACGTCACGCAGCCGCTCGAGGCCCGACGTCCAGTAGTCGTCGAGGAAGGCCCGCAGCTCGGCCATGGTGCCGGTGTTGGCCCGGTAGAGGCGGCGGGTGCCGTCTCGCCGCTCGGTCACCAGGTTCGCGTCCTTCAGCACCGCCAGGTGCTGGGAGATCGCTGGCCGGGTGACGTCGGGAAACCCGTCGGCGATGTCGGTCGCCGGCAGCTCCTGTGACCACACGAGCCGCAGGATCGCCCGTCGCCGAGGCTCGGCCAAGGCCTTCAGCGCCGCGTCCATATCCTCATTTAAACCTTCACTTACGTAAGTGTCAACTAACCCAGAAGGGACGACGCAGCCCCGTCGGTCGATTCAGCGCCAACGTGATGGCTCGCTCAGGACCACCCATGGCTACAATTGGACCAGTGGTCAAGGTCGAGTTCGAACGGATGGAGGCATTGGAGCTACTGGGGATGACGCTGGCGCATCTCAACGTTGCGGAAGCCAGCGGAGAGGTGTCCCCCCGAGTGCCGCTGTTGATGGCCATCCGGGACAAGCTCGCCTTCGGCCTTCGGGAGGAACCATGAGCTATACGGACGCCGAGGTTGTCGCCGCGACGATCGCGATGGACAAGTACCGGGCGGGAGCCGACGGGGAGGTTGGCGCAGCGCTCGCAGTCGTTGGTTTGAGCGCTGAGCGCACCGCGAAGGAGGAGCGGGTCCGGGATGACATGATTCGAGTGGCGCATCGGACTGGCGCGTCGATCCGTCAAATCGCCGAGGTGTCCGGCCTTGGTCGGAAGACGGTCACCGCCATCGTGGGATCCAACCCCTGATATCCCGAGAGACGCTCCCAGACGCAGCATGCTGCTTCGGGCCTGGCGTGCGTCCATCCCGCTCAGACGGATCGAAGAATCGCAGCCAGACCCCCAGGCTGACTGATCATCGCCATGTGCCCGGCATCCAGATCGATGACGACCGCGCCGCCGAGATTGGCCACGAAGCGGTCCTGTTTGGTGAGGTCCACGATCCGATCGTTGAGGAGACGGACCCAGGTTCGAGGCGTATCGGGTGGCATCGTCGAGAGGACCATGCGGTCGGTGATGGTGGCCGGCGCCTCCGGCACGAGCAGCGAGAGGCCCCAGGCGAGGACCTCGGGATCGTCGACGTCGTTGAAGAACACCGCCTTGGCCAGCTCCGGATCGAGCGTGCCCCGCTCGGGTGACGGGTTGTCGCTGAGCGCCTGGATCTCAGGGTCGAGCGTGTCGTAGACGCGTTGGCCGTCCAGAGGGACGGTGCAGGACACGAAGACGAGGGCGCGGATGCGGTCGGGTACCCGCCCGGCCACCTGCGGGATCGTGACCCCGGCGAGCGAGTGTCCCACAAGCACCACGTCGTGGAGGTCGTGGGTGACGAGATCGTCGACGACCGCGTCCACGAAGTCGGCCACCCCGATCTTGGCGAGGTCGGCGGGCCTGCGACCTCGCCCGGGGAGGTCGACGGCGAGAACCTCTTCGCCGATGAACGGCAGCATCCGGTCCCAGCAACGCCCGTCGAAGCCGCCCCCGTGGACGAGCACCATCGTCACCTGAGAGAGCCGTCCGATGCGGGCACGCCACTCCTCCCAGCGTCCTGCGGCGATTCTGCCACCCGCGCCGTTCGGGTCACCGCGGCCGGCCGTCCAGCCAGATGGTCCACGATCGTATGTTCGCGATCCGTAGGACCCCGCTGGTCGCCCAGGGATCCTGGCTGAAGATGGACCGTACGGCGGCCTCGCTGTCGGCCTCGACCGCGAGCAGTCCGACCTCCTCGTCATTCTCGCTGCTGATGGGACCCCCGAGGACGACGACGCCCTGGTCGACGAGGGCATCGGCGAACGCCGCGTGATCGTCCCAGCCCGGCTGTTCACGGACGGAGCGATCGTGACGCCAATTGGGGCCCTTGGCCGTGGTGACCGCGAAGAGGGACATGGCGACTCCTTGCATCTGGGCGAGCCGACTACAGCACACCGGCCCCTCAGCGGTCGGCCACCACGGCGGGGCGTCAAGGGCGTCACTGCTGGTGGCGCCGTCGAGCGAGCCGGTAACGTGCCGCCACCAGCGCCGACGGGGCCGGTCGGTCGCCGCCCCCGGCACCGGCCGGTACATTGTCGTGCTGTCGGGATCGGACCAACCGAGGATCGCTCATGCAGAAGTCGCTCGCACCGGAAGTCTCCACCTGGCCGGACCCGAACCCCGAGCTGATCGGGAGCCGGTGCGACCACTGCGGGGCGACGACGTTCCCGGTGCAGTCGCGTTGCCCGCGCTGCAGCCGGGCGGACATGTCCGACCTGGCGCTGCCCCGACGGGGCACCCTCGTCGCCTGGACGACGCAGGCGTTCGTGCCGGTGCTCCCCTTCGCCGGTGACGAGACCGGGAAGTCCTTCGAACCGTTCGGCGTCGGCCTGGTCCAGCTCGGGGACGTCGTCCGGGTCGAGGCCCGGCTCACCGAGAACGACCCGGAGAAACTGCAGTTCGGCATGGAGGTCGAACTCGCCTTCGTCCCCTTCTACACCGACGATAACGGTGACGAGGTCCTGACTTTCGCCTTCGCGCCGGTCTCGTAGCGCACCACCACCGAAAGGAGTCGACATGAACGACGTGGCCATCATCGGGGTCGGGCTGCACCCGTTCGGCCGGTTCGGTGACAAGACCGCCATGGAGATGGGGGCCGACGCCATCGAACTGGCTCTCGCCGACGCCGGCATCGAGTGGAAGGACGTCCAGTTCGCTTTCGGCGGCAGCTACGAGCTGGTCCAACCCGATGCCGTCACCACGCTCGTGGGCCTTACGGGCATCCCCTTCACCGACGTCTTCAACGCCTGCGCCACGGCGGCGAGCGCCATCGAGCAGACGGCCAACACCATCGCCCTCGGCAAGTTCGACATCGGCATCGCCGTCGGTATGGACAAGCACCCCCGCGGCTCGTTCAAGGCCGACCCCGGTGGCACGGGCATGCCGGCCTGGTACGGGGAGAACGGCCAGTACGTGACGACGAAGTTCTTCGGGATGAAGATCAACCGCTACATGCACGACCACGGCATCTCGGCGCCGACGCTCGCCAAGGTGGCGGCGAAGAACTACCGCAACGGCTCGCTCAACCCGAAGGCCTTCCGACGGACGCCGATGACCGAGGAGGAGATCCTCGAGTCGCCCGTCCTGAACTACCCGCTAACCCAGTACATGTTCTGCGCCCCTGACGAGGGAGGGGCGGCCGTCGTGATGTGCCGGGCCGACATCGCCCACCGTTACACCGACAAGCCGGTCTATGTCCGGGCCACGGCCATCCGGACCCGGCGCTACGGCGCCTACGAGGTCAACGCCTCCTGGGCCCCGGTCGAAGAGGACGTCTCACCCACGGTGTACGCCTCCCGGGCGGCCTTCGAGGAGGCGGGCATCGGGCCCGAGGACATCGATGTGATCCAGGTCCAGGACACTGACGCCGGGGCGGAGATCATCCACATGGCCGAGAACGGGTTCTGCGCCGACGGCGAGCAAGAGAAGCTCGTCGCCGACGGCGCCACCGAGATCCACGGCCCGATGCCGGTCAACACCGACGGCGGCCTCATCGCCAACGGCGAGCCGATCGGCGCCTCTGGGCTCCGGCAGGTCCACGAGCTCGTCCTCCAACTGCGGGGACAGGCCGGTGACCGGCAGGTCATGGGCGAGCCCCGGGTCGGGTACGCGCAGGTCTACGGTGCTCCCGGCACCGCTGCGGCGACGATCCTGTCCCGCTGAGCCCCACAGCTCGCTCGGCCCCTTCTCGCTCCAGGACGTCGCGAGGTCGAGATTTGCCGCCGGCCGGCTCTTGAGGTGACCCGGTGATCACGGTGCGAGGAACGAAGAAGTTCCTCGTTCGTGTGGGTCGCCCCACAGAGGACCCACCTCCTTCGACGGGGAGGCTGGGCGATTGGTACGCCAATCCATTGTTCTGGCGACCTCAAGTCGTGCTCTTCGTCAGCGATCAGTCGCTCGTCCCCGTGCTCCTGCCGCTGGCACCGGCCGCGACCGTCATCGAGCGGTTCCCTGCCGCCTTTGCCGAAGTCGCCAGAGCGATTGGCGTCAACGAAGGTGCGCTCAACGAGGAGCTGGCGGAGATGGAGAGCGTGGTCTTGGCGAAGACCGCAAGCCGGAGCGTCCTCGGGACGATGAATGAGTTCTCGTACCTCGCTGACGCGTATCGATGGCGTCACGACGAGATCGAGCTTCTCGACGTGGCGCTCTGGTTGGCTGAAGTGCCATGTCGGCTGCGCTCGGGAGGCTTCACCCCCGAGGACAAGTTGAGGGCCCTCCTGAGTTAGGGGCGGGACCTGCAACTTCTAGACGGCAGGGTCGTTGACGGCGCGGTAGGCCCACAACTTCAGGGCTGAGCCAGCGCGGTGCCGATCAGGCGCCCGACCTGATCCGACTCGACGAGGAAGGCGTCGTGGCCGTAGATCGACTCGACGACCTGCACCTCGGGATGGTCGGGCAGGAGCCCGGCGAGCTCATGCTGCAGGCGGGGCGGGTACAGGCGGTCACTGTCGATGGCCACGACGGTGGAGGCAGCCTGCACGCGCGAGAGTGCCCGGGCCACACCGCCCCGCCCTCGGCCCACGTCGTGGTGGTCCATGGCTCGACTGAGGACGAGGTAGCTGTTGGCGTCGAACCGACGGATCAATTTGTCGGCGTGGTGGTCGAGATAGCTCTCCACTGAGTACCGCCCCGCCGCCAGGGGGTCCTCGTCGGCCTGGGCCTGGCGGCCGAAGCGCAGGTCGAGCTCGAGCTCCGACCGGTAGGAGATGTGGCCGATGCGCCGGGCCAGCCCCATGCCCCGCTCCGGACCGTCCCCGGGAGCTGCGCCGTAGTAGTCGCCCTCGCGGAACCCGGGATCGAGACGGATCGCCTGGGCCTGGACGGCGCAGAGCGCGATCTGCTCGGCGGTCGCCACCGCGCCACAGGCGAGGATCACCATGCGGTTGACCCGCTCGGGGAAGGACACTCCCCATTCGAGGGCCCTCATCCCTCCCATCGAACCTCCGACCACCGCCGTCCACTGCTCGATGCCGAGCGCGTCGGCGAGCGCGGCCTCGACGGCCACCTGGTCCCGGACCGTGACGACGGGGAACCGCGAACCAAAGGGGGATCCCTCGGGGGACAGCGACGACGGCCCAGTGGTCCCCTGGCAGCCACCCAACGTGTTGGGGCAGACCACCCACCACCGATCGGTGTCGATCGGCGCGCCCGGGCCGATCAGCGGTCCCCACCATCCCGGGGTGGGATGGCCCGGTCCCGACGGCCCCGCGGCGTGGCTGTCCCCGGTGAGGGCGTGCTCGATGAGCACCGCGTTGTCCCGCGACGGCGTGGGCTGTCCCCAGGTCTCGTAGGCGACGGTGACCGGTCCGAAGGTGCCACCGACCTCGAGCGCGAGGGGCTCGTCGAACAGCTGCGCGAACCGCCGTTGCCCGGGGTCGTCCCCCGGCCGCCACAGGCCACCGTGGGCGGTCGAAGTGCTCCGTTTCGAGCTCAGGACGCCACTTTCTCGTACCGGAGGGGGGCGAGGTCGCCCCCCGCCAGAGGGAGGCGGTCCGTCGCCGGCAGCGTGCCGGCCAGCGACGGACGGCGGCGGGAACGGCACCCACCGTTGCGCTGCCGAGTCACGCTGCTGGCCATGCGCCGCTCCTGCTCTCCCGTTTTCGACGCGCTTCGAGATCGAGTGACCCGAGGGGCATCCTGGCCGCGGGCGAAAAAGCGGGCCCGCTGGCTCCCTCAGGATAATCCGAGTGGATCGGTCAGGATTCTGAAGTAGAGTATCCCGATCAACGGGCGGGGTGCGCCGCCTGAAATGGAGGTGACAGTGAAATGACCAGCACCGCTACCCCCGTCGACAACGGCGTCAACGTCGAGTTTCTGCTGCAGGCGCGAGACATCCTTACCGCCCAACCCGAAGCGGCCGACTTCGAGTGGCGGGTGAGCAACAAGTGGGTGAACGGGACGCACAGCCAGAACACCGTCAAGGGGTTCTTCGGTCTCGGTGCGGAGCAGAACCACCGTACCGAGTTCCACTACGACGGCGACCACCCGGAGCTCTTCGCCTCCGAGGACCAGGGAGCGACCCCCGTCGAGCTGCTGCTCGCCAGCCTGGCCAGCTGCCTCACCGCCGGCGTGGCCGCGGTGGCCCAGAACCGCGAGATCCAGCTCCGCTCGGTCGAGGCCACGCTGTCGGGGAACATGGACGTCCGGGGCATCCTCGGCATGGATCCCGAGGTGCGCAACGGTTTCAGCCAGATCAAGGTGAGCTACAAGATCGACGCCGACGCCACGCCGGACGAGATCAAGGCCCTGGTCGCGCAGTCCCAGAAGCGCTCGGCCGTCTTCGACATCGTGACGAACCCGACGAACGTCACGGTCGAGGTCAACAGCTGACGCCCTGCTCCTGACGGGCGGAACGATCTCGTTGCGCAGCGTCACGACCGTCATCGTCGGCGCCGGCCAGTCCGGCCTGGCCATGAGCCGGTGCCTCTCCGAGCGCTCCGTCGACCACGTCCTCATCGAGCGCGAAGAGGTCGCGAGCTCGTGGCGCCACGGGCGCTGGGACTCGCTCCGACTGTTGACCCCCAACTGGCAGAGCCGCCTCCCCGGCTACCAGTACCAGGGCGACGATCCCGACGGCTTCATGACGATGCCCGAGGTGATCGACTACATCGCCTCGTACGCGGGCCTGATCGAGGCGCCGGTCGAGCGGCCGACTGAGGTCACCTCGGTCCGACCCGTCGGCGACGGCTACCTGGTCACGACGACGAACGGCGAGTGGCGGGCCCGAACGGTCGTGTTGGCCAGTGGCCCCTACAACCGTCCCGACGTCCCGGCCGTCGCCGAGGCCCTCCCCTCGTACGTCACGTCGATCACCCCCGCCGAGTACAAGAACCCCGAGCAGCTCGACGAAGGCGGGGTGCTGGTCGCCGGGGCGGCGGCGACGGGCATCCAGCTGGCCGACGAGATCCAGCGCTCCGGTCGGCCCGTGACCCTCGCCGTCGGGGGTCACGTCCGGCTCCCGCGGGTCTACCGGGGCCTGGACATCATGCGGTGGCTGGACGGCTGCGGCGTGCTCGACGAGCGCTACGACGAGGTGGACGACGTCGTGCGGGCCCGCCACGTCCCCTCGTTCCAGGTGATCGGCTCACCAAGCCGCGTCACCATCGACCTGAACGCCCTCCAAGCGATCGGCGTGCGGATCGTCGGGCGCTTCGCCGGCGTGACGGCCGAGGGGACGGCCCAATTCTCGGGCTCCCTCACGAACCAGTGCGCCCTCGCCGACCTGAAGCTCGGTCGGCTGCTCGACACCGTCGACGAATGGGCCATCACGTCGGGTCTCGACGCCGACGTCGCGCCGCCGAGCCGGCCCGAGCCGACGGCGGTGCCCGGTTCCCCGCTTCTCACGCTGCCGTTGCGCTCCGGCGAGATCAAGACGGTGATTTGGGCCACCGGCTTCAAGCCGGACTACTCGTGGCTGGACGTGCCGGTGCTCGACGCCAAGGGGTGGGTCTCCCACGACGGCGGCGTCGTCACCTCGTCACCCGGTCTCTATCTCATGGGTACGGCGTTCTTGCGGCGACGCAAGTCGACCTTCATCGACGGTGTCGGTGACGACGCCCGCGACCTCGCCGACCACATGGTCGGCTACCTCGACGAGGTCGCCTCGGTCACCTGAACGCTTTCAGCTCGCCTTGAGTCGGCGACGGGAGCTGATCACCCCGGTGTTGAATCCGGCGAGGTGCAGGCCCCCGGCGAAACGGGCGTGCTCGATCTTGAGGCACCGGTTCATCACGACGTCCAGTCCCCCGTCGTGGGCGATCCGGGCCGCCTCGTCGCTCCACAGTCCCAGCTGCGCCCAGAACGTCTTGGCCCGGGCGGCGACGGCGGCCCGGGCGACGTCGGGGAGGTCCTCCTGGCGACGGAAGACGTCCACCAGGTCGGGCGGCCCGGGGAGGTCGGCCAGCGAGGGGTAGACCGGGAGGCCCAGGATCGAGGTCTCGCGGGGGTTCACGAACCACACCGTGAAGTCGGTGCTGGAACTGAGCAGGTAGGTGGCCACGAAATGGCTCGGCCGGGCCTTGTTGGACGAGGCGCCGACCATGGCCACCGTCTTGGTTCGGCGCAGGATGGCGAGTCGCTCGCCGGCCGAGGGTGGACGCCAGGCTCCGGTCAAGGGCCCGCCTTCGTCGCCGCGGCCAGTGCCTGGTCGAGGTCCCAGATGATGTCGTCGAGATCCTCGATGCCGACCGAGATGCGCACCAGGTCGGGCGCCACGCCGGCGGCCGCGAGGGCGTCGTCGGAGAGCTGCTGATGGGTGGTCGAGGCGGGGTGGATGACGAGGGTCCGCGTGTCGCCCACGTTCGCCAGGTGGCTGCACAGCTCGACCGACTCGATGAACGTCCGTCCAGCGTCCCTCCCGCCCCGCACACCGAACGCGAACACCGCCCCGGGGCCTTGCGGGAGGTAGCGGCGGCCGAGCTCGTAGCTGGGTGAGTCGGGGAGGCCGGCGTACGACACCCACGTGACGTCCGGATGGCCGGCCAGGTGCTCGGCCACGGCTCGGGCGTTGGCCACGTGGGCGTCCATCCGCAGGGCCAATGTCTCCAGCCCCTGCAGGAGGAGGAAGGCGTTGAAGGGCGACAGGCAGGTCCCGAAGTCCCGGAGCAGTTCCACCCGGACCTTGGTGCAGAAGCCGTACTCGGCGAAATTCTCCCAGAAGCGCAGCCCCCCGTAGCTGGCCACCGGCTCGGTCATGCCGGGGAAGCGCCCGTTCGACCAGTCGAACGTCCCCCGCTCCACGATCACGCCTCCGATCGAGGTGCCGTGACCACCGATGAACTTCGTGGCCGAGTGCACGACGATGTCCGCGCCGTGCTCGAAGGGCCGGCAGAGATGGGGTGTCGCCAGCGTGGCGTCCACCACGAGCGGGATGCCCGCCGCGTGAGCGGTCTCGCTGAGGGCGGCGAGGTCGGCCACGATGCCCGAGGGGTTCGCCACGATCTCGGTGTAGAGGGCCTTGGTCCCGGGTCGGATGGCGGCGGCGAAGGCACCCGGGTCGTCGGCCGGGACGAACGTCGTGTCCACCCCCAGCCGCCGGAGCGACACGTCGAGCAGGGTGTAGGTGCCGCCGTACAGCGCGGCGCTGGCTACGAGGTGATCACCCGCCCCGGCGAGGGTCGTGAAGGTGAGCAGTTCGGCCGCCTGCCCGCTCGAGGTGGCCACGGCCCCGATCCCACCCTCGAGCGACGCCATCCGCTCCTCGAAGGCGGCGATGGTCGGGTTGGCGATGCGGGTGTAGATGTTGCCGTACTTCTGCAGGGCGAACAGGTCGGCCGCATCAGCCGTGTCTTCGAAGACGAAGCTCGTGGTCTGGTAGATGGGGACCGCCCGGGCCCCGGTGGTCGGATCAGGCCGCCCGCCGGCATGGAGGGCGCGGGTTCGGAAGCCCCACGGCCGGTCATCCATGGTCGCGACCTCCTGGCGATCGCTCAGCGCAGGCTTCGAGCGTCCGGCGCATGGGAAGAACCTACAGGCGAAGGTCGCCCTGACGTTCCGTCATCGTGACGAGGTGCCGCCGTCCAGCCGGTCGAGCCACTGTTCGACGTACGCCAGGGTGACGTCGTGGCCGGCAGTGACCCCGAGGGCCTGCTCGAGCGCCAGCACCTGGGTGAGCCCCGTCATGACGAGCATGCCGACGATCGGCGGCAGCTGATCCGGCGTGACGCCGGCCGCGCCGAGCGCGTGGCTGAGGGCATCGACCTGGGCGGCCCGGAAGCGCTCGGCGTACCGGGCGACCTCTTCTTTGACCGCGCTGCGGTGGTTGGCCAGGGCGGCGAACTCGATGGAGAAGACGGCGCCACGTGGATCGGCATTGAGCTGCCAGAGCGATCGCAGGGAGGCGCCGCCCTGGACCGCCCGGGCCACCCGCAGCACGTTGGCCTCGGCCCGGCGCCGGAAGACCTCGAGAAAGAGGTCGTCCATGGTGCGGAAGTAGTAGTGGACGAGCTGGGGCTTGAGCCCCGCCTTGGCCCCGACCCGGCGTGAGGTGACCGCGGCGTAGCCCTCCTCGATCAGGAGCTGCTCGGCCGCGTCCAGGAGCTGGACGCGGGTCTTCGAGTCCTCGGCCCCGATGCGGCGCTTCGGCGCGCTCGTCGTCACCCCGACACCTTGCCACGTGCGGCAGGCGGTGCTAAGCAAGTGCCAAAACTGCTGTGCAGTTGCACAGCAGCCGGGGAGGAGGACCCATGGTCGACTGGCGGAGCACGGACTTCTTCGCCGATCAGTCGCTCGTCGAGGACCCGTACCCCTACTTCGACGCGCTGCGGGCGGAGGCCCCGGTCCTCCCGCTGCCCCACCTCGGCGTGGTGGCGATCACCGGCTACGACGAGCTGGGCGAGGTCTACCGCGACACCGACTCGTTCTCGTCGTGCAACTCGGTGGTCGGCCCCTTCCTCCAGGTGCCAGAACCGTTCGAGGGCGACGACATCAGGGCGGTCATCGACCGGCACCGCACCGAGCTGCCCATGCACGAGCACATGGTCACGATGGATCCGCCTGCGCACACCCGGGAACGGGCGCTCCTCATGCGCCTCATCACGCCGAAGCGCCTCCGGGACAACGAGGACTTCATGTGGCGGCTGGCCGACCAGCAGCTCGACGAGTTCGTCGCCGAGGGGCGTTGCGAGTTCATCAGTGCCTACACCCAGCCCTTCGCCATGCTGGTGGTGGCCGACCTGCTCGGTGTGCCCGAGTCTGACCACCAGCGCTTCCGCGAGGGGTTCGGCATGAGCGGCACCCCGGGCAAGGTCGGGGCGGGCGACAAGACCGACCCGGGTGAGAACCCCCTGTCCTGGCTCGACCGATGGTTCACCGAGTACGTCGAGGACCGTCGCCGTCGGCCTCGCAAGGACGTGCTCACCGACCTGGCGCTGGCCACCTACCCGGACGGCAGCATCCCCGAGGTGACCGCCGTCGTGCGCACCTCGACGTTCCTGTTCGCCGCCGGTCAGGAGACCACGGCCCGGCTCCTCGCCGCCGCGCTCAAGCATCTCGCCGAGCACCCGGAGCTCCAGGACGAGCTGCGGGCCGACAAGGACCAGATCCCCGACTTCCTCGAGGAGGTGCTGCGGGTCGAGAGCCCGGTGAAGACCGACTTCCGGCTGACCACCCGCTCGACGACCGTCGGCGGTGTCGACATCAAGGCGGGCACGCCGGTCATGATGCTCAACGGCGCGGCCAACCGCGATCCTCGGCGCTTCGAGTGCCCGGCCGAGTTCCAGGTGGGCCGGCCCAACGGCCAGGCCCACCTGGCGTTTGGCCGGGGCGTCCACTCCTGCCCCGGCGGACCGCTGGCCCGGGCCGAAGGCCGGGTCAGCCTCTCGAAGATCCTCGACCGCATGCGCGACATCCGCCTCGACGAGGAGCACCACGGTCCGCCGGGCGACCGCCGGTTCCGCTACGAGCCGACCTGGATCCTCCGAGGGCTGAGCGAGCTCCATCTGCGCTTCCAGCCGATCGAGGAGGGCCGGTGAGCCGGGTCGCGGTCGTCACGGGGGGCGCCTCGGGCATCGGCCTCGGCGTCGCCCGTCGCTTCGTGGCCGACGGCCACCGGGTCGCCGTCCTCGACCGCAACGGCTCAGCGGCCGAGGCGGCGGTGGCGGAGGGCGCGGCGGCCCTCGCCCTCGAGGTCGACGTGGCCGACTGGGCGTCGGTCGGCGCCGCCTTCGCCCGGGTGCGGACCGAGCTCGGACCGGTCGAGATCCTCGTCACGAGCGCCGGCATCGAGGCGTTCACCTCGATCCTCGAGATCACCCCGGAGTTGTGGGACCGGGTCATCGCCGTCAACCTCACCGGCACGTTCACCTGCGTCCAGGCGGCCCTCCCCGACATGCTGGCCGCGGGCTGGGGCCGCATCGTCACGATCTCCTCGTCGAGCGCCCAGTCGGGTGCCCCGAGGATGGCCCACTACGCCGCCTCGAAGGGCGGGGTGATCGGGCTCACGAAGTCGCTCGCCGTGGATCTGGCCCGGAGCGGCATCACCGTCAACACGATCCCGCCGAGCATGGTCGACACGCCGATGGCCCGGAAGGCCGAGGCCGACGGCGACTTCCCCGGCGTCGAGGTGGTCGCGCCCATGGTGCCCCTCGGCCGGGCCGGCACCCCGGCCGACATCGCCGCCGCCTGCTCGTTCCTCTGCTCCGAGGACGGCAGCTACATCACCGGCCAGCTGATCGGCGTGAACGGCGGGATGTACATCTAAGGTCTCGGCCGGTGTCCGAGACGACTCGGGCGGGCAGCGGGCATCCGACCGGAGGAGCGGGCATGAGCGACTTCGACACGATCGACTTCTTCCAGGGGGACGCACTCGTGGGCGACCCCTACCCGTACTTCGACTACCTCCGCGACCAGTGCCCGGTCCGCCGCGAGCCACATCACGACGTCTACATGGTGACTGGTTACGAGGAAGCCTGCGCGGTCTACAACGACCCTTCGCGGTTCTCCTCGTGCAACTCGGTCAGCGGTCCCTTCCCGGGGTTCCCCGTCCCCCTCGAGGGGGACGACGTCGGCGAGCTGATCGAGCAGTACCGCGACCAGTTGCCGTTCAGCGACCAGATCACCACGATGGACCCGCCGAAGCACAAGGCGCACCGCGGCCTCTTGATGCGGCTGATCACGCCGAAGCGGCTCCGGGAGAACGAGGACTTCATGTGGCGTCGGGTCGACGGCCAGCTCGACGAATTCCTCCCAAGCGGCGAGTGCGAGCTCGTGAGCGAGTTCGCCGCACCCTTCACCCTCTATGTGATCGCCGACCTCCTCGGCATACCTGAGGAGGACCACGAGATGTTCCGCCACGAGCTCCAAGGGGGGAACCAGGAGCGCAGAGCCGTCGGCAGCACGCGCGAGGAGCTCGCCCACTCGCCGCTGGCCTTCCTCTACGACCGGTTCTCCACCTACGTAGAGGACCGGCGGCGTGAGCCCCGCGCCGACCTGTTGACCCAGATCGCCGAGGCGAAGTTCCCCGACGGTTCGACGCCCGAGGTGATCGACGTGGTGCGGGTGGCGGCCAACCTCTTCTCAGCCGGACAGGAGACGACCGTCCGGCTCATCTCTACCGCCTTGCGCATCCTCGGTGACGACCAGGCGCTGCAGCGCCAGCTCCGTGACCAGCCCGAGCTGGTCAACGACTTCATCGAGGAGTGCCTGCGGATCGAGAGCCCGGTCAAGGGCGACTTCCGGCTGGCCCGCGTGGGGACGACCGTGGGCGGGGTCACGATTCCCGCCGGCTCGACGGTGATGGTGCTGAACGGCGCGGCCAACCGCGACGCCCGTCGGTTCGAGGAACCCATGACGTTCGAGCTCGAGCGGCGCAACGCCCGTGAGCACCTGGCCTTCGGGCGGGGTGTGCACGCCTGCCCCGGCGGGCCGCTGGCCCGGTCCGAGGCTCGCGTCGCCGTGCGGCGCTTCCTCGACCGGACGAGCGACATCGGGATCTCCGAGGAGCACCACGGGCCGCCCGGGGACCGGCGCTACCACTACCTGCCGACCTACATCCTCCGGGGGCTGACCAGGCTCCACCTCGAGTTCACGCCGGCCTCGTGACCGACTCCCGGGCGGAGTTCGGGGCGAGCGCCGGTCGGACCGGCCGAGGGACGTCACCGAGGAAGGGGTAGAGCGATGCGCTTCGGCTTGATGTTCGGGTCCGACAAGGAACGTCCGCGGGCGGAGCGGCTGGCCGGGCTCACGGCCGACGTCCGGGCCGCGGAAGCCGACGGGTTCTCGTCGGTGTGGATCCCCCAGGTCCCGGGCTACCTCGACGCCATGACCGCGGTGGCCGTGGCCGGCCAGACCACCGAGCGGGTGGAGCTCGGCACGGCGGTCGTGCCCATCCAGACGCGCCACCCCATCCCGATGGTCCAGCAGGCGCTCACGACCCAGCTGGCCTGCGGTGGCCGGTTCACGCTCGGCCTCGGCGCTTCGCACCACTGGATCGTCGAGGACCAGTGGGGCCTGCCCTACGACCGACCGGCCCGGTTGGTGCGTCACTACCTCGAGGTCCTCGAACGGGCGCTGGCCGGGCCCGGTCCGGTCGACGTCGAGAACGAGGCCTTCCGGGTGCACAGCCCCATGGACGTCGCCGACGCGATGGCGATGCCTGTCCTCCTCGCCGCCCTCGCCCCCGTCATGCTGCGGATCGCCGGTGAGCACGCGGCAGGCACCATCCTCTGGATGGCCGACGAGCGGGCCATCGCCGAGCACGTGGTGCCCCGGATCACGAAGGCGGCGACCGAAGCCGGGCGGCCGGCGCCCCGGATCGTGGCCGGTGTGCCGGTGGTGTTGTGCTCGACGGGCGAGGTCGAGACGGCCCGTGAGGCGGCCAAGGCGGCGCTCGGCCACGCCGACTACTCGCCGAACTACGCCCGGCTCCTCGAGCACGGCGACGCCCGCGATGTGGACGACGTCATGGTCGCCGGCGACGAGGACGTGGTCGCTGAGCGCCTCCGGCGCTACCGCGACGCGGGTGTGACCGACTTCGCGGCCCGGGTCATCCCCATCGGCGAGGACCTCGACGCCCGGCTGGCGTCGGGTCGCCGGACCAAGGAGCTCCTCGCCGCGCTCGGCCGGAACTTCGGCTGAGGCCTCACGGCCGAGGCTCGTCGTCGGCCACGTCGGGCAGCACCGGGTCGAGGCCCACGCTGTTCAGCACGGCGGCCAGGCACAGGTAGCCGCCCACCACGAAGAGCAGTTCGAGCAGCTGCCCCGGGGCGAAGTGGGACGCCAGCGTGGCCCACGTCGCCTGGGTCACCGCGAACTGCTCGACCATCTCGTCCACCGCGGCCAGGAGGGCTCGCTCGAGGGGTGTCCAGACGTCGGCGTCGGCCCAGCGGGGGACGGCGTCGGCCTGGGTCTCTGTGAGGCCGGCCGCCACCGCCATCCGGCGGTGCTGGTGCCATTCGTAACCGGAATGGGCCCGCCAGGCGACCCGGAGGATCAGGAGCTCGCGGTGGACCGGCTGGAGTCGGCTCTCTGTGCCGGCCAGCATGGAGGTGAAGGGGAGCCAGGCCTGGCTCAGCGCCAGGTGGTTGGCGAACAGCTCGAGCACGACCGGCATCGGCGGCGCATCGGGCGACCCCGAGAGGTAGCGCTCGGGACGGCGCAGGTGCTGGAGCAGGAGCTCGCGGGCCTCCTCGCTCCAGTCGGCGAAGGGCAGGGGCGCGATCCGGAGCTCCTCGGCGTCACCCGTCACCGGTCGCCGTCACCGGTCCGGTCATCATCGAGGAAGGTCCGGTCCAGCCGGTCGAGGCTCGGCACGCCCATGAGCGCGGCCGTCCGTCGGATGTCGTCGCGGAACCACTGCAGCACCCGCTCGACACCGAGCTCTCCGGCCGCCCCGAGGCCGTAGAGGTAGGCCCGCCCGGCCAGGCAAGCCGCTGCCCCCGCGGCCACCGCCTTCACGATGTCGCTGCCCCGCCGGACCCCCCCGTCACAGATGACCGCGGTCCGGTCGCCGACGGCGTCGGCGACGGGGGACACGAGCGGGAAGGTGGCCGGCGCGCCGTCGAGCTGGCGCCCGCCGTGGTTCGAGAGGGCCACGGCGGCCACGCCGTGTTCGGCGGCGAGGACGGCGTCCTCGACCGTCTGGATGCCCTTGACCACGATCGGGCCCTCCCACTCCGAACGGAGCCACTCGACGTCGGACCACGACAGCGCCGGGTCGAACTGGGTGTTGATGTACTCGGCGATGTTCACCGGCGAGGCGCCGTCACCCACGCCCCGGCCGACCACGTTGGCGAAGCGGATCGGCTCGCTCCGCAGGAAGGCCCAGGTCCACTGGGGGTGGAGGGCCCCGTCGAGGAAGGTCCGCGGACCGATGGTCGGCGGCAGGCCGAAGCCCCGCCGCACGTCGCGCTCCCGCCGCCCGAGGACGGCCGTGTCGACGGTCAGCATGAGCGCCTCGTAGCGGGCCTCGGCGGCCCGCCCCACCATCTCCTTCACGAGTCCTCTGTCGCGCCAGGCGTAGACCTGGAACCAGAGACGCCCGTCGCTGACGCCGCGGACGTCCTCGATGGAGCACGTGCTCAGCGTGGAGAGCGTGTAGGGAAGGCCGGCCCGGGCCGCCGCCCGGGCGACGGCCAGCTCCCCCTCGGGGTGCACGAGGCGGGTGAAGCCGGTGGGCGCGAGGACCAAGGGATAGGCGACCGGTGAGCCGAGGAGGGTGGAGCCGACGTCGACCGCGCTCACGTCGCAGAGCACCCGGGGTCGGAAGCCGACCTTGGCGAAGGCCGCCCGGTTGGCCGCCAGGGTCCGTTCGTCCTCCGCACCGCCGTCGACGTAGTCGAACACCCCCCTCGGGAGACGGCGGCGGGCGATCCGGCGCAGGTCGTCGACCGAGGCGGCATGAGCCAGCCGTCGCTTCGCCGGATCGGTCTCCAGCCGTTCGAAGCGGATCACCGCCCGCAGGTTCTGCAGCAGCCCCATCGGGTTCATCCTTCCCGAGCGGCTTGCCCCTTGCCACTTCTTCGGGGCCGTGGCGCCGCGGCCGGGCCTCCCGGGTCAGGAGGCGCGGTCCGGGGGATTCCAATAGCGTCCCGGGCGGCCCCGGTGGAAGGAGGAGCGACACGATGGGCGACCGTCCGTACCGGGTGGTGCAGTGGGCCACCGGGAACATCGGGACACGCTCGCTGCGAGCGGTCATCGAGCACCCCGATCTCGAGCTCGTCGGGGTGTACGTGTACTCGGAGGCCAAGGCCGGGCGCGACGCCGGCGACCTCTGCGGCGTGAGGCCCACCGGCGTGGTGGCCACCCGTGAGCTCGACGACGTCCTGGCGTTGCGGCCCGACTGCGTGCTCTACATGGCCGACCGGGCGGACGTCGACGTGATCTGCCGTCTGCTCGAGTCGGGCAGCAACGTCGTGTCGACGAGGAGCGAGTTCCACCGGCCGGCCAGCCTGGACCAGGAGACACGAGAGCGCGTCGAGGCGGCCTGCCGACGGGGTGGCACGACGCTCCACAGCACCGGGTCGAGCCCCGGCTTCATCACCGAGGCGCTCCCGCTGGTGCTCTCGTCGCTCCAGCGACGGCTCGACCGTCTCACGATCGAGGAGTTCGCCGACATGTCGTCCCGGAACTCACCGGAGATGATCTTCGGCCTGATGGGTTTCGGCCGTGACCCCGCGTCGTTCGACCCCGCCGGGATCGGGCACCACGGCCGCACGGCCTTCGGGGGCTCCTTGGAGTTGCTGGCCGAAGCGCTGGCCCTCCCGCTGGACGAGGTGGTCGGCACCGCCGAGGTGGCGGTGGCCCGCCGGCCGTTCGAGATCGCCGCGGGCACCGTCGAGGCGGGCACGGTCGCCGCGCAGCGGATGCTCGTGACCGGGAGGCGCGACGGACGGCCGCTCCTCGTGTTCAGTGCCAACTGGTACCTGACGACGGACGTCGAGCCGGCCTGGGACCTCCGGGAGACGGGATGGCACGTGCTCGTCGAAGGGGACACCCCGCTCGACATCGACATCCGCTTCCCCGTGCCGGCCGACCGCTGGGCCGAGACGTCGCCCGGCCTCACGGCGCACCGCCCGGTGAACGCCGTCCCGTTCGTCTGCGAGGCCGAGCCGGGCATCCGCACCATCGTCGACCTGCCCCAGATCGTCCCGAAGCTCGGTTGACGAGCGCCGTCTGTTCACCGTCGGGATGAACACGATCGGCGTCGTCGTCGGGAACCCGAAGCCCCGGTCGCGGACGCGGGAGGTGGCCGTGGCGGTCGGTGCCGCCGCGGCCGGACCCGCCGGGCTGGCCGGCGCCGAGCAGGTCGTCGTGGACCTGGCCGACCTCGGACCCCAGCTCTTCGACTGGTCGTCACCCGACGTGCGGGCGGCGGTGGATGCCGTGGCCGGCTGTCCGCTCGTCGTCGTGGCGTCGCCCACCTACAAGGCGAGCTACAGCGGTCTCCTGAAGTCGTTCCTGGACTGGTTCGGCACCACCGGGCTCTCCGGGGTCACCGTCGTGCCGGTGATGGTCGGCGCCGGCCAGCAGCACGCCCTCGCGGTCGAGGTGCACCTCCGCCCCGTGCTCGTCGAGATCGGCGCCACCGTGCCCACCCGAGGGCTCTTCGTCACCGAAGAACAGCTCGAAGAGCTCGACGCCGTGATCACGGCCTGGCTGGCCGAGGCCGGTCCGAGGTTGCGGGCCTCTCTCGGGGCTCGGCCCGGCTGAACGTCGGCCGGAACCGGGGGGCCTGGCCCGACCCGAGCCGCCGCGGTCCGTTCAGGAGACGCGCACCGGCAGCTTCTCCCAGCCCCGCACGGTGGAGGTCCGGGCCTGCACCATGTTGGCCGAGTCGACCTCCCACTCGGGGAAGCGCTTCAGCAGCTCCTCCAGCGCGATGCGGCCCTCGAGGCGGGCCAGGTGGGCGCCGAGGCAGAAGTGGAGGCCGTAGCCGAAGCTGAGGTGACGCTGGATCTTGCGGTGGATGTCCAGCCGGTCGGGATCGGCGAACTGTCGCTCGTCGCGGTTGGCCGAGGCATTGAGCAGCAGCACGATGCTCCCCGCCGGCACGTTCCGGCCTTGGTGCTCGACGTCGGCCGTCACGTAGCGGGCCTGGACGGGTGACGGCGGCTCGAACCGGAGGATCTCCTCGATGGCGTTCGGGATCAGCGACGGGTCCTCGGCGAGCTGCCGGCGCTGCTCGGGGTACTCGGCCAGCAGCTTCCCGGCCCAGCCGATCAGACGGGTCGTGGTCTCGTTGCCCGCGCCGGCGAGCAGGGCGATGTAGCCGAGCAGCTCGTCGCGGGTGAGCGTCCGCACGGTGCCATGCTCGTCGGTGAACTCCGCGTTCAAGAGCTCGGTGATGAGGTCGTCGGAGGGGTGCTCGACCCGCCAGTCGATGTAGGCGGCGTAGTCGGTGGCCGTGACGTCCTGCTGGGCCAGGGTGTCGACGTCGGGCATCACGCCGTCCTCGAGCCGGAGACCTTCGTCGATGCGCTCCTTCAGGGCCTCCTGGTCCTCCTCTGGGATCCCGAGGAGCATGCCGATCGTCCGCATCGGGATCTCGGCCCCGATGTCGGCGATGAAGTCGAAGCCGCCGCCGCCGACGAGGGGGTCGAGCTTGCGGGCAGCGAAGGCCCGGACTTGCGGCTCGATCGCCGACAGCCGGCGGGGGGTGAAGACCCGGCTGAGGAGGCTCCGGTGGACGTCGTGGTCCGGCGGGTCCTCGAAGATGAACAGGCCGGGAGGCATCTCGGCCCCGGACTTGATGATCTCGAGGACCGAGCCCTTGGCCGAGCTGTAGGTGCGCCAATCGTGGAGGCCCCGCTCCACGTCGTCGTAGCGGCTCAGCGCGTAGAAGTCGTACTTCTCGTTGTAGTAGAGCGGTGCCTCGTCGCGGAGCCGCCGCCAAACCGGATAGGGATCGGCGTCGATCTCGAAGTCGTACGGGTCGTAGTACGGCTCGGGCGTGGTCATGGCCGTCTCGCCTCGCTTCACGCACGGGTCACGGGTGTGACCCAGGTCCTTCTGGTGAGTGCGGGTCCTGAAAGTAACATTATTGCGTGATAAGAGCGGCGTTCTCCATCGACGGCGGGTCTTCGACGGCCGCCCAGGTCACCCGGTGAGCGCGCCGGGGGACGCCCGACGCCTGCCGTCGATCCCGGCGATGGTGGCGGCGGCGGCGGACCGCTTCGGGGACGGGGTGGCCCTCCGTGACGGTGAGCGCAGCTGCACCTACGCCGAGCTCGCTTCGGCGGCCGGGGAGTTCGCCGCCGCCCTGGTGAGCTCGGGGGTGGCGGCCGGCGACCGGGTGGCCATCTGGTGCGCCAACGGCGCCGAGTGGGTGGTGGCCGCCCTCGGGATCTTCGCCGCCGGTTCGGTGCTCGTCCCGGTGAACACGAGGTTCAAAGGCGCCGAGGCGGCCGAGCTCCTGACGCGGAGCGGGGCCCGGGTGCTCGTGACGATGACCGACTTCCTGGGCACTGACTACGTGGCCATGCTCGAGGGCACGGGAAGGACCTTCCCGTCGCTCGAGACGGTCGTGGTGGCCCGGGGAGCCCCGAGCGGCCGGGCCGTGGGGTGGGACACCTTCGCGGCCCGGGCCACGGCCGCGTCTCGGGCCGAGGTGGACCGCCGAGGCCCGACGCTCGGGCCCGACGACCCCTCCGACATCCTGTTCACCTCGGGGACGACGGGGGTGCCCAAGGGCGTCGTCATGACCCACGGTCGCACGATGCACGTCGCCACCGACTGGGTCGAGATGAGCGGGTTGAGGGCCGGTGACCAGTACTTGATGGTCAACCCCTACTTCCACATGTTCGGCCTGAAGGCGGGCATCCTCGCCTGCGTGGCGAGCGGGGCCACGATGCTCCCCGAGCCGGTGTTCGACGTCGACCGCGTGCTCTCGCGGGTCGAGGCCGAACAGGTGACGGTCCTGCCGGGACCGCCCACGCTCTACCAGTCGATCCTCGACCACCCGGCCCGAAGCCGTCACGATCTCTCGAGCCTGCGGGTGGCGGTGACCGGGGCGGCGGACATCCCGGTCCAGCTGATCCGCCGGGTCCAGGACGAGCTCCCGTTCGAGAAGGTCATCACCGGCTACGGCCTCACCGAGGCCGGCACGGCGTGTGCCACCTCGGACGACGACGACGCCGAGGCCATCGCCACGACCGTCGGGCACCCCCGGCCCGGCTTCGAGGTCCGCATCGCGGACGAGGGCGACCGCGAGGTCGCCGCCGGATCGGCCGGCGAGGTGCTCCTGCGGGGCCCGAGCGTGATGGCGGGCTATCTCGACGACGCCGAGGAGACGGCCAAGGTGCTCTTCCCGGACGGCTGGCTGCGGACCGGCGACCTCGGTTCGCTGGACGACAAGGGGCGCCTGCGGATCGTCGGTCGGGTGAAGGACATGTTCATCGTCGGGGGCTTCAACGCCTACCCGGCCGAGATCGAGAACGCCCTCCTGCGCCACCCGGCCATCCGGCAGGCTGCGGTGATCGGCGTGCCCGACGCCCGCCTGGGGGAGGTCGGGATGGCCTTCGTCGTGATCGGGCCCGATCCCGTCTCCGGCGAGGAGATCATCGAATGGAGCCGGAGCGAGATGGCCAACTTCAAGGTGCCGAGGGTCGTCGAGATCGTCGGCGAGCTGCCGGTGAACGCCACGGGCAAGGTGATGAAAGACGCCCTGCGGGAAGCGGCTTCGGGTCGCCCGGCCGAGCCACCCGAGTGACGGCGGACGGACCGACGGGGCTGGCGTCGCTCGCCGACCTGCGGGTCGTCGAGCTCGGGGTGTGGGTGGCCGCGCCGTCGGCGGCCGCGCTCCTGGCGGACTGGGGGGCCGACGTCATCAAGGTGGAGCCGCCGACGGGTGATCCCATGCGGCACGCCTTCGGGTCGCTCGGCCTCGGCCAGGACCGGCCCAATCCGGCGTTCGCCCTCGACAACCGGGGGAAGCGGAGCGTCGCGCTGGACCTGCGGGAGGCCGACGGCCGGTCGTCGCTCGAGGAGCTGTTGGCCACGGCCGACGTCTTCTTGACCAACCTGCGTCCCGACGCCCTCGACGGGCTGGGCCTCGAGCCGGCGGCCACCGTGGCCCGCCACCCCCGTCTCGTCTACTGCAGCGTCAGCGGCTACGGGCTGCGAGGCCCCGACCGGAACCGTCCGGCGTACGACATCGGCGCCTTCTGGGCCCGGTCGGGTCTGTCGATCCAGCTGGCCGACAGCGAGGGGGTCCCGCTCAACGCCCGCGGCGGCATCGGCGACCACATCAGCGGACTCGCCGCCTTGGGCGGGCTGCTCGCCGCGGTGCTCGAGCAGCGTCACACCGGGCGGGGCCGGGTCGTGGAGGTGTCCCTCCTCCGGACGGGGGCCTACGTCCTCGGATGGGACCTCAGCCTGCAGGCGGCGCTCGGCAAGGTGGCCCGGGCCGAGGTGCGCCACACCAACCAGACGCCCCTCATGAACTCCTACCAGGCGGCGGACGGCCGGTGGTTCTTCCTCACCGGGCTGGAGGCCGACCGCCACATCGGGCCGGTCTGCCGAGCGCTCGGCCGTCCGGACCTGCTCTCGGACCCCCGATTCGCCGACGCCGCGGCCATCCGCCGGCACCGCACCGAGGTCATCGCGGTCCTCGACGAGATCATCGGCGGGGAACCGCTCGCCGTGTGGGCCGAGCGGTTCGAGCGCGAGGGCGTGTGGTGGGCCGCGGCCTACGGCCCGGCCGAGGTGCTCGACGACCCCCAGCTGGCGGCGAACGACGGCTTCCTCGACGTCGGCCGGGACGGCGACGGCTCGCCGCCCCGGGTGCTCAACGGCCCGGTCAGCTTCTCCGACCTGCCGGTGCGGCCCGCCCGCCCGGCCCCCGCGCTCGGCGAACACACCGAGGCGGTCCTGGCGGAGCTGGCGGACGAAGAAGAGCGGGGCGGGCCGGCTCAGCCCTGAGCGCGGGCCCGGGCCAGGAGTCCCCGGGCGATGACGAGCCGCTGGATCTCGTTCGTGCCCTCGCCTATCACCATGAGCGGGGCGTCACGGTAGTAGCGCTCGACCGGCAGGTCGGTGGTGAAGCCCACGCCGCCGTGGATGCGCATCGCCTCGATACTGAGCTCGAGCGCGGTCTCGCTGGCGAAGAGCTTCGCCATACCGGCCTCCACGTCGCAGCGCAGTCCCTTGGCCTTGCGCTCCGCCGCGCTCTTGGTCAACAGCCGGGAGGCCTCGAGCCGCGTGGCCATGTCGGCCAGCTTCAGCTGGATGGCCTGGTGCTCGCCGATGACCTTCCCGAAGGTCTCCCGTTGCTGTGCGTAGGCGAGTGCCGCGTCGAAGGCGGCGCGGGCGACGCCCACGGCCCGAGCCGCGATGTTGATCCGGCCGATCTCGAGGACGCCAAGGATGAGGGGCAGGCCTCTTCCGGCTTCGCCGACCAGGTTGGCCGCCGGGATGCGGTGGTCGGTGTAGGCCATCTCCACGGTCTCGACGCCGCGGTAGCCGAGCTTGCCCACGTGCTTGCCGACCGTGATCCCCTCGAAGGCCGGTCCGGGCTCCTTCTCCACGATGAAGGCCGAGATGCCCTCCTCGGTGCGGGCGGCCAGGGCCACCAGACCGGCCCGCTCACCGTTGGTGACCCAGGCCTTCGTGCCGTTGAGGACGTACTCCTCGCCGTCCCGCTCCGCCCGGCACGAGATCCGGCGGGTGTCGCTGCCGGCGTCGGGCTCGGACAGCGAGAGCGCACCGCGCCGCTCGCCCGAGGCCATGGCCGGGAGCCAACGACGCCGTTGCTCCTCGTCGCCGTGCAGGAGGATGAGCGTGGCCGCCATGGTGTGCGTGTTGACGATGCCGGTCAGGCTCATCCAGCCGTAGGCGAGCTCTTCGATCACGCCGATGTAGGTCAGGAGGTCGAGGCCGAGCCCGCCGTAGGCCTCGGGGATGGTGACGCCGAAGAGGCCGAGCGCCTTCATCTGCTCCACGATCTCGGTGGGGTAGGTGTCGCTCCGCTCGAGGTCGGCGGCGACCGGGACCACCTCGCGCTGCACGAACCTCGCCACCGTGGCGACGATCTCCGAGCGGACGGCCTCGTCTGTGGCCTCGGCTGCCGGGTCCGTCATCACCGACGTCCCGATCGGCGGCCGGGCCCCTGGTCGTCGTGCTCGGCCCAGGCCTTCCGCACGGCGATAACCATACACTTCAATCCTGTTGACACTGAATCTCAGATCAGAGAAGAATGTTTCCCCGATGCCGACGGGCCTCATGCACCGCGGGCTCGAATCGGCCGCCGCCGAGTTTCCCGACCACCCGGCGGTGTTGATCGGCGAGGACCGCTGGACCTTCGCCGAGCTCGACCGGGCCAGCCACTCCCTTGCCGCGCACCTCCTCGGCCGGGGCCTCGGTCCGGGCGACCGGGTGGCCGTCATGACGTCCAACCGCCCGGAGTTCGTCGTGGCCGTACACGCGGTGAGCAGGGTCGGCGCTGCCCCCGTCCTCCTCAACCCGGCCTGGAAGGCGCTCGAGGTGGCCACGGCCCTCGGGCTGACCGGGCCGGCCTACGCGGTGGCCGACGCCCCGGGCGCCGGCCTGCTGGCCGACCAACTCGGCGCCGACCGGGTCCTCGACCTCGACGACGGGCCGAGCGCGGCGGTGCTCGACCGGACCGCGGCGGTGTCGGTCCCCGCCCCGGCCGTGGGGGACACCGCCGACAGCGTTTTCGTCTTCAGCTCGGGCACGACCGACCGCCCAAAGGCCGTCCGGCACACACACGGGTCGATCCGTCGGGCCACCGCCCACTGGTGTCTCGCCCTCGGCCTCGGCCACGCCGACCGGTTCCAGGTGGCGACGCCGCCGTCCCACATCCTCGGGCTCCTCAACCTGCTGGCGGCGGCGGAGGCCGGGGCGACCGTCCGCCTGCACCGCCGCTTCGACCTCGACGAGGAGCTGCGCTGCATTGCCGACGAGCGGATGACGCTCGAGATGGCCGTGGCGCCGATCGCCCTCGCCATGGCCAACCACCCCGACCTCGAGCGCTACGACCTCTCGTCCCTGCGCTACGTGATGTGGGGGGCGACGCCGGTGACGGCGAGCGTGGCCGAGACGGTCACGGCCCGGGCCGGCGTGCGCTTCCTCCCCGCCTACGGGACGAGCGAGGTGCCCGTGATCGCGGCCAACCCGGTGGGCCGGCCGGCCGCCTGGCGTCTCGACTCGGCCGGCCTGCCCGTCGGCGACGTGGAGCTCCGGGCGGTCGACCTCGAAAGCGGGGAGGTCCTCGGTGCGGGCGAGACCGGGGAGATCCAGGTGCGGAGCGCCTCGGCGATGGCCGGCTACCTCCCCGACGAGGCCACGGCCGGGGCCTTCGCCGACGGGTGGTACCGGACGGGAGACGTGGGCTGGCTCGAGCCCGAAGGCTGGGTGCACCTGACCGACCGCTGCAAGGAGATGATCAAGGTGAGCGGCTTCCAGGTGGCCCCGGCCGAGATCGAAGCGGTGCTGCACGGCCACCCGGCCGTGGTCGACTGCGCGGTGTTCGGCGTGGCCGACGAGCACCGCGGCGAGGTGCCGGTGGCCGCCGTCCAGCTCGAGCCCGGGGCCACCGTGACCGCCGAGGACCTGCAGCGGCTCGTCGGCGACTCGCTCGCCACCTACAAGGCCCTCCGCCAGGTGGTCCTGGTGGACGCCGTTCCGAGGACGCCGTCCGGCAAGGTGCTCCGCCGCACGCTCCGCGACGAGTGGGCCCCCGCCCTCGAGCACGCGCCCCGGGCTGGGTGAATGGACGTCCGCCTCTCCCCTGAGCAGGCCGCGCTCCGCGACGCCGCGGCGCGGGTCGTCGACCAGCTCGGCCTACAGGCCGTCGCCGAGCTCGATGATCGGGAGCGGGCGGCCAAGCTGGACGCCGCCGTGGAGGCGTCGGGCTGGCGGGAGCTGCGGTCGCCGACCGAGGCCGGGACACCGTGGGCCTCGGCCGTCGAGGTGGCCATCGTCGCCGAGGAGCTGGGGCGGGGACTGGCCGACACGGCCTTCCTCGGCCCCACGTTGGCGGCCGAGCTCCGGCGGCTGGCCGGTCTCCCGCCGGCCGGGGCGACCGAGACCGTCGCCCTCGCCGCTGACCTCGCCGACGTCGCCGTGGCCACCGACGAGGCCCTCCCGCCGGGCGCGGTGGCCATCGACGCCACCGGCGCAACGGCCGCCCTCCTGCTCGTGCCCCGGGACGGGGGGTTCGCCGTCGGGACGGTGCCCGTCGGCTCACCGCGGGTGGGCCCCGACCTCACGCGGCCGTCGGCCACCGCCGACGGTCCGCAACCGGTGCGTCCGCTCGACGACCAGCTCGGCGCGGTCGGTCCCGACGAGCTCGACCGCTGGCGGAGCCTCGCGCTGGCCGCCACGTGCGCCGACCTCGTCGGTGTCATGCGCGGTGCCGTGGTGCTGGCCTGTGACTACGCCCGCTCACGCCGGCAGTACGGGGTGGCCATCGGCTCCTTCCAGGCGGTCCAGCACCTCTTGGCCGAGGCCTTCGTGGCCACGGAGGGCTCCTCCAGCATCGCCCTCCACGCGGCGTGGGCCGTCGACGCGCTGGTCGGTCCCGAGGCCCTGGCCGCCGCTTCGGCCGCCAAGGCCTACTGCGCCAGGGCCGCCCGGACGGTCTGCGAGACCGCGGTCCAGGTGCACGGGGGCATCGGCAACACCTGGGACTGTCTGGCCCACGTCTACCTGCGCCGGGCGCTCCTCTCCTCCGACGTGCTCGGCGGGGTCGGGGCCAACCTCGCCCGGGTGCTCGCCGCTCAGGACCTCGGGAGGGACGATGAACTTCGCTGATGCGCCGGAGGAGCGGGCCTTCCGCCTCCGGCTCCGGGAGTGGCTGCGCCACCACAACCCGGGCCTCCCGCCGTCCTCCACGGCCGACGAGTACTGGGCCGGGCAGGCGGCCTGGCACGAGACGCTCTACGACGCCGGGTTCTTCGGTCTCTCGTGGCCGAAGGAGATCGGCGGTCACGGCCTCCCCGCGGTCTACGACGTGATCCTCGACGAGGAGCTCATCACGGCCGGGGCGCCGCCGAGGCCGAGCGTCGGCTACCTCGTCCAGGGACTGTTGGCGCACGGCGACAGGGACCTCCAGCGGCGTTTGCTCCCGGGCCTCGTGAGCGGACGGGAACGCTGGTGCCAGGGCTTCAGCGAGCCCGACGCCGGCTCGGACCTCGCCTCGTTGCGCACCCGGGCGGTCGCCGAGGGAGCCGAGTACGTGATCACCGGGCACAAGGTCTGGACGAGCTACTCGGACGTCGCCGACTGGTGCCTCGTGCTCGCCCGGACCGACCCCGAGGCGCCCCGGCACCGCGGGCTCTCGGCCTTCGTCGTCCCGATGGGCCAGCCGGGCGTCGAGCAGCGCCCGCTCAAGATGATCAACGGCGTCACGAGGGAGTTCGGCGAGGTCCGCTTCGACGGGGCCCGGGTCGACGCGGCCAACATGGTCGGCCAGCCCGGCGAGGGATGGGCCCTCGCCATGACCATCGTCAGCCACGAGCGGGAGCCGGGCGAGCTCGGGTACGTGGCCCGCTACGGCAAGCTCGTGCACGAGCTCGTCCAGGCCGTCGCGGCGGACCCCGACTCGTTCGGGCCGGAGCCCCGACGGGACCTGGCCTGGGCCCTGGTCGAGACCGAGATGCTGCGGTGCCACGTGGCCCGGCGCCTCTCTGAACGGCTCGACGGCATCGGGCACGGACCGGCCGGCTCGGTCGACAAGCTCCTCATGACCTCGACCGAGCAGGCGGTGGGGCACGCCGCCCTCGCGGTGGGCGGTGCGGCGCACGGCGGCGGGGACGACACCTGGCTGGCGGTCTACCTCTACAGCCGGGCGCAGAGCGTCATGGGTGGGACGTCACAGATCCAGCGCAACCTGGTCGCCGCGCGGATCCTGGAGCTCCCCTCCTCATGAGCGCCTACGACCTCCCCGACGTGGTCGACGTCCGTTCCGCCGGGCCGGTCCGGGTCGTCACGCTCAACCGGCCCGAGCAGCTGAACGCCACGAACCATGTCCTCCACGCCGCGCTGGCGGGGCTCTTCCCACTGCTCGACGCGGACGAGGACGCCCGGGTGGCGGTGCTCACCGGGGCCGGGCGGGCCTTCTCGGCCGGCGGTGACTTCACCTACCTCGACGAGCTGACGGGCGACGCCGAGCTTCGGCGGCTCACCCTCACCCACGGCCGGCAGATCGTCACGGGCATGGTGGGGTGCCGGGTGCCGATCATCGCCGCGGTGAACGGCCCGGCGGTCGGCCTCGGCTGCAGTCTCGTGGCCCTCTCCGACATCGTGTTCATGGCGGAGAGCGCGCACCTCGCCGACCCTCACGTCGTGCTCGGCCTCGTTGCCGCCGACGGCGGGCCCGTCGTCTGGCCGCTCCTCACGAGCCTTCTCTTGGCGAAGGAGTACGCCCTGACCGGGGAGCGGATCCCGGCCCGCCGGGCGGCGGAGATCGGCCTCGTGAACCACGTCTGTCCCGACGACGAGGTGTTGGACCAGGCGATGGCCTGCGCCGAGCGCATCGCCCGGCTCCCGAGGCGGGCGGTCGAGGACACGAGGCGGGTGGTCAACCTGCAGCTCGAGCGGGCGGTGCTCTCGGCGCTCGACTTCGCGCTCAGCGCCGAGGACCGTTCGTTCACCAGCCCCGAGCTCCGGGCGAACCTCGACCGCTTGCTCGCCTCCGAACGCGACAAGTCCGAATGAGACGCCGGCCGGCCACGAGAAGGGGATGCCATGGCTGAGAGCACGAGACGGCAGATGGCCCTCGTGGGCTTCATGCAGGCCGGGAACGCCACCGTCTACGCCGGTTCCTGGCGGCACCCGGCCACCGAGCATGGTTTTCTCACCGCGGGCTACTACGAGAAGCTCGGTCGCACCCTCGAGGAGGGCTGCTTCGACCTGATGTTCTTCGACGACCGCCTGGCCATGCCCGGCATCTACGGCGGCTCGGTGGCCGAGGCGGTGCGGACCGGGGCCCGTCCGGTGAAGCTCGACCTGAGCATCGTGCTCGGGATCGTGGCCGCCGTCACCCGGCGGATCGGCCTCGGGGCGACCTACTCGACCACCTACTACTCGCCGTTCCACGTCGCCCGGACGTTCGCCACGCTCGACCACCTCTCGGGAGGCCGGGCGGCGTGGAACGTGGTCACGTCCGTGAACGACAGCGAGGCCCAGAACTACGGCCTGAAGGAGCACCTGGCGCACGACGCCCGCTACGACCGGGCGGACGAGTTCCTCGCCGCGACGGTCGCCCTCTGGGACAGCTGGGACGACGACGCCCTCGTCCTCGACCGGGAGACGCCCCTCTTCGCCCATCCCGAGAAGGTGCACGAGCTCAACTTCGAAGGTGACTGGTTCAGCGTCCGCGGCCCGCTCACCGTGCCCCGCTCGCCCCAGGGTCGACCGGTCCTCCTCCAGGCCGGGTCCTCGGGCCGGGGCCGGGACTTCGCCGCCCGTTGGGCCGAGCTGATCTTCACCGGCGACCCGGACATCGACATCGCCCGCTCGCACTACAAGGACCAGAAGGACCGGATCGCCGCCCTCGGCCGGCACCCCGACACGGTGAAGATGCTGCCGATGGCCTACACGGTCGTGGGGGAGAGCCGGGCCCACGCCGAAGAGCGCGAGCAGCTCTTCCTCCACGACCTCGTCGACCCGATGGCCTCGCTCACCCTCCTGTCCGAGCTCATGAACTACGACTTCTCGGGCCTCGAGCTCGACACCCCGATCAGCGACGAGCTGATCGAGTCGGTGTCGGGCATCCGGGGGCTCGTCCAGAACATCCGGACCCACGTCGGCGGGGACCACGTGACGCTGGGCGACCTGGCGGGGCACCGGGCGACACTCCTCCAGGGGCCACGCTTCGTCGGCACGGGGCCCGACATCGCCGACCAGATGGAGGAGTGGTTCGGGAGCGACGCCTGCGACGGCTTCGTCATCGCGGCCACGCACACCCCGGGCGCCTACGAGGACGTCGTCCGGCTGGTCGTTCCCGAGCTCCAGCGCCGTGGGCTGTTCCGCGACCGCTACACCGGGGTCACGCTGCGGGAGCACCTCGGCCTCGAGCGTCCCCCGTCGGCCCGACCGGCCTGAGCGGGCGCCCCGTCGGCCGCCGGGCGGAAACGCTCTTCTCCTAGTTTGAGAGCCATGCTACCATCCGGCATGTCGCAGCTTCTGGTGAGAGAGGAGGGGTCCGATGTCACGGTTCCCTAAGCCACCCGAAGGCAGCTGGACCGAGCACTACGGCCTCGGGACCGAGCCGATGTCCTACGAGGACTCGATCTCGGCGGAGTTCTTCGAGCTGGAGCGGGAGGCGGTCTTCAAGCGGGCTTGGTTGAACGTCGGCCGGGTGGAGCAGCTGCCCCGCAACGGCAGCTACTTCACGAAAGAGCTGGCGGTGGCGAGGACCTCGGTCGTCGTCGTCCGCGACAAGGAGGGCCGGGTGGGGGCCTTCCACAACATCTGCCGCCACCGGGGCAACAAGCTCGTCTGGAACGACTTCCCGAAGGAGGAGACGAGCGGGGTCTGCCGCCAGTTCGTGTGCAAATACCACGGCTGGCGCTACGAACTCGACGGCTCGTGCGCCTTCGTCCAGCAGGAGGAGGAGTTCTTCGACCTCGACAAGTCGGACTACGGGCTCGTCCCGGTGCACTGCGACGTCTGGGCCGGGTTCATCTTCATCAACCTGGCGAAGGAGCCCGAGCAGACGCTGACCGACTTCCTCGGCCCGATGGTCACCGCCCTCGAGAACTACCCGTTCCACCTGCAAAGCGAGCGCTGGTACTACCGCTCGCCGGTGAACAGCAACTGGAAGCTCTACATGGACGCCTTCCAGGAGTTCTACCACGCACCTGTGCTGCACGCGAGGCAGTCGCCGCCGGCGTGGTCGGTGCCCGCGCAGAAGGCGGGGTTCGAGGCGCCCTACTACAAGATCGAGGGTCCGCACCGCCTCGTGAGCACGGCCGGCATCCGGCCGTGGGAGCTGAAGGACGAGCAACTGAAGCCGATGGAGACGATCACCCGCAGCGGCCTCTTCGGTCCGTGGGACGCGCCCGACCTCGGCTTCGACACGGAGCCGGCCGGCCTGAACCCGTCGGGGGCCAACCCCTGGGGCCTCGACTCCTTTCAGATCTGGCCGAACTTCACCATCCTCGTCTGGGGCCAGGGCTGGTACCTCACCTACCACTACTGGCCCACCGCGCCGAACCAGCACATCTTCGAGGGGACCCTCTACTTCGTCCCGGCGAAGACGGCACGCGAGCGCGTGGCGCACGAGATGGCGGCGCTGTCGTTCAAGGAGTTCGGGCACCAGGACGCCAACACGCTCGAGGCGACCCAGACGATGCTCGAGTCCCGGGTCATCGACCGGTTCCCTCTCATGGACCAAGAGGTGCTCTGCCGGCACCTGCACAAGGTGGCTGCCGACTGGGTCGACGACTACCGGCGTCAGCACGCGGAGGTGTGAAACGATGACGACGACGCTCTTGCCGGCCGGGTTCGCCGACCTCGAGCCTTTCGCCGCCAAGTGGTCCCTGGCCACCGAGCAGGACCGCTACACCGAGCGGCTGGCGAGCTCCATGGACGAGATACAGGCGTTCTACGACGCCGTCACGCCCCGGGCCGACGAGGCCATGGCCTACTGCGACAAGTTCCCGCTCGACGACATGCCCGAGGACGCCCTTCGGCTGCTGCACATGCTGTACTCGATGGTGATGGTGTCGTTCCCCGTCGAGGTCTGGGGTCAGCCCCGGATCCCCGACACCGGCGCGGCCTACCTGGACCTGCTCGTCGAACCGGGTCCCTGAGCCGGTCGGACACCGAACCAGCGGGGCGGCCGGAGTTCGCTCACATCGCCTCGTACTCGACGGTCACCACCTGACCGGCGGGCAGCGACTGACAGGTGAGGATCCACCCCTCCTCGACCTCTTTGGGCGTGAGGGCGTTGTTGGCCCGCATCGTCACCGATCCCTCGCGGAGGAAGGCCATGCAGGTGGCGCAGTCGCCGGCCTCGCAGGAGAACGGGGGGCGGAGGCCGCCCCGGCGGGCGGTCTCGAGCACCGTGTCGCCCGGGTGATAGGCGACCACCTGCTGCTTGCCCGCCAGGATCAGCGTGAGCTCCGTCGGGACCTCCACCCCCGCCACCCCGGCGGCCGTGTCGGTGACCGCCTCCCGCTCCTTTTCGACCAGGAAGCGCTCGATGAAGACGCGGTCGGGATCCACGCCGAGGCGGCCGAGCGCCGACTCCACGACGTCCATGAACGGCGTCGGACCACAGATGTAGAAGTCGGCCTCGGGGCTCTGGCTGACGAAGCGGCTGACGGCGTCGGCGTCCAGGAACCCACCGTCGGTGTCGAAGTGGAGCGACAGCTCGAGACGGTCCGGGTAGCGGGCCCGGAGACCGGCGAAGGCGCGCTCGAAGATGACCGATTGCCGGTCGCGGTTGGCGTAGAGGAGCCGGACGGTCCGCCCGGTCGTCGTGAGCACGCTCTTGGCGATGGACATGACCGGTGTGATCCCGCTGCCGCCGCAGCAGCCCACCACCGGGCGTTCGGTCGCCTGCGGGCAGAAGACCCCGGCCGGCTTGGTGACGTCGACCACGTCGCCGTTGGCCAGGTGGTCGAGGAGCCAGTTCGAGACGAGGCCACCGTCCACCCGCTTCACCGTGACGGCGAGGTCGTCGTCGGTCTCCGGGGCGCTCGACATCGAGTAGGAGCGCAGGTGGTCCTCCCCCGAGATGTGCACCCGGAAGGTGCAGAACTGCCCCGGCCGGTAGCGGAACGTCTCCCGCAGGTCCTCGGGGACGTCGAGGACGATCGAGATCGTGTCGGCGGTCTCGCGGACGATCGCTTTGACCAGGAGCCTGTGGTACCCGTGCTCGCGCAGGACGAGGTCGTGCGTCGTCATGGCGGTGGCCGCACGTCAGAGGGGGAACGTGGGTGGCGGGCGGTGAGCCAGGACGTCCGCACCGAGCTGGCGGGTCAGGTCGTTCCCGGCCCCGAGGAGCCGGTCGAGCACGATCGTCCGCCGGAGGTAGCGGTGGAACGGGTGCTCCTTGGTGAAGCCCATGCCGGCCAGCACCTGCTGACAGTGGCGTCCAGCCGTGCTCGCCCCGTGGCCGGCGAAGGCCTTGGCCATCGCCGCCACCGCCGGGGACGGCTCGTCCCAGGCCGCGTCGAGCAGCGCGGCCGCCGCCTCGATCGCCACGAGGCTGTCGGCCAGCCGGTGCCGGACCGCCTGGAACGAGCTGATCGGGCGTCCGAACTGGACCCGGGCGAGCGCATGCTGGCTGGCCAGCTCGAGCATCGCTCTCGACGCACCAACGAGCTCGTGACCGAGGGCCAGCTGCCCGAGCGCCAGCGCCTCCTCCCAATGGACGTCACCGTGCGGCGACGTCTGGGCGGGGTCGATCTCGCCCCCGACCTCGACCAGGCAGAGCGCCGGGTCGAGACCACCGACCGGCCGGAGCTCCAGGGACGAGGTCGGCACCGAGAGGGCCACGCCTCGTCCTTCCATCTCGACCACCACGGTCGTCGAGTCGGCGGACGCGCCGCCCACCAGCACGCCGCGCACGACACAACGGCCACCGGCCAGGCGACCCGGCATGGCCCGGCGACCGACAGAGGGCAGGACCACGGGCGCGCCCGTGTCCAGGAGGCCGAGCCCGGCAACGAGGACGCGGTCGAGGGCACCCGACGTGGTGTTGGCCTTGCCCTGGTGCTCGAACAAGAGGGAGACCGCAGCCCGCCGGTCGGCGGCCAGTGCCTCGGACCACCCGAGATCGCCGAGGGCGGCGTCCAGGTCCTTCCCGCTCCGGGTCGCCGTGGCGTGACGGAGGCCACGGTCGAAGACCTCGAGCTCGGCCGTCTCCATCAGCGGTCGTCGCCCAGTGCGAGGAGGCGGCGGGCGATGATGTTGCGCTGGATCTCGATGCTCCCGCCGTAGATCGTGGCTGCCCGGGAGTAGAGGTACTCGGCCCGCCAGTGCCCGCTGCTCGGGTCGTCCCCCGAGACGACGTCGGGGCCGAGCCCGTCGACCGCCAGGTCGAACACCGCCTGCTCCACCGTCGCCACGAGCACCTTGTCGATGGAGGTCTCCGCTCCGAGGTGCTCCCCGGCGGCGAGACGGTGCTGGGTGGCCCGGGAGCGGGCCCGGAAGGCCCAGAGCAGCTCGGTGACGCGACCGACCGCCGCGGGGTCGAGGGCCCCGGCCGGCGCCACGGCGACCAGCTGCTCCAGCCGGCGCTGGAGGTAGGCGGCGCGGTGCCACAGCGACGTGCTGCGCTCGTAGGGGAGGAGGTCCATGGCGATGGACCAGCCGTGGTCGACCTCACCGAGGAGCCGGTCCGACGGGACCACCACGTCGTCGAAGAAGACCTCGCAGAACTCCTCGATGCCGTGCATCGTCTCGATCGGCCGGATGGTGATACCCGGGCTGTCCATGTCGACGAACAGGGCGGTGATCCCCCGGTGGGCCGACTCGAGCGTCCCGGTCCGGGTGAGGAGCACACACCGTTTGGCGTACTGGGCGAGGCTCGTCCACACTTTCTGCCCGTTCACCACCCAGCCGTCGTCGGTCGCCGTGGCTCGGCACGTGAGCGAGGCGAGGTTGCTGCCCGTGCCCGGCTCCGAGAACCCCTGGCACCACACCTCGTCGCCCCGCAAGAGCTTCGGTACGGTCGCCGCGGCCAGCTCGTGTGAGGCGAAGTCGATCATCGTCGGCGCCAGCACCTCGGGCATCGAGTAGTTCCCCGGCTCCACCAGGTCGCGGCGGGTCAGTGCCTCGCCGAGGTAGGCCCGGTGCAGGTTGGAGCCTTCGAGTCCGCCCACCCGCTCGGGCCAACCCATCCGCATGAACCCGGCGTCGAAGGTCAGGCGACGAACCTTGCCGAGCTGCTCCATCTGCTCGTCGAGCGTGCCGATGCCCTCGTAGGCGGGGGCCAGCTCGCTCTCGTGCTCGTCGAGCCAGTCGTCCACCGCCGCCTTGAAGGCCTTGAGCTCCATGGCGACGGTGCTACGTCGGCGACTCGGTGGACGGCGCGGGGCGGGTCGGGTCGTGGGGCTTGCCGTGGTCCCTCGCGCCGCTGCGCCTGAGGAAGGTCATCGACCGGGTGTGGAGCCGCCAGCCCTGCTCGGTCCGGCGGTAGGAGTCGCTGTACCAGCCGATGCGCATCTCGTGGGTGGTCTGCTCCACGAAGCACAGCGTCTGGTACCCGGTCCCGACGTCGCCCTCGAGCTCGACGACCGGGGTGCCGGTGAGGAAGAGCCCCTTTGGCGCCGCCCCGACCAGGCTCGGGAAGTCACGGAGGGTATAGGTCGATCCGAAGGCGCTGTAGGTGCCGTCCGGTGTGAAGACCTCCATCACGGCCTCGACGTCGTCCTGGGTCATCGAGAGTGCGTAACGGGCGAGCAGCTGCTCGATCTCCATGATCTCGGCAATCGAGGCGGGGTCCATCGTTCGCTCCCTTCGTCGCCGGCGCCGCCGGCCGACCGGTCGCCCGGTCCGGCGTGCACCCAGCCGCCGCGGGCCCGACCGGCGACGGGAAGGCCTCGGCTGTCGGGTTACGATAACAGCATTCTCCAAAACCGTAATTGTGCCTCGCCGCCCCTACTGGGTGTTCGGGCAGGGTGAGCACCCGAGGGACGACGCGAGGACCGTTTGCCGGAAACCTCGCCGAGCGGCGCTCGCTGAGGAGAGTCATGCTCTCAAATTGGTACAACCCGGTAGGCTGCGACGATGTCCGCTGAGCATCCCCCGGCCAACTCGCCGACCACGGAGGCCCCGGTCAGGCGACGCGACCTCGCCGTGGCCCGGTCCCTGGACTCCGCCCGTTTGCGGAGCGAGGGCCGGGTGCAGCGGTTCCTCGATGCCGGGTTCGAGCTGATGGCCCGGGCCGACTCCAGCAAGGAGTTCACGGTCCAGGAGGTGGTCGACCGCTCCGGGCAGTCGCTCCGCAGCTTCTACCAGTACTTCGCCGGCAAGCACGAGCTGCTCCTCGCGCTCTTCGACGAGGCAATCCGCTCGACGGCGGACCGCCTCGAGGAGCTGACCTCCCGTGAGCACACCCCCCTCGAGCGACTGCGGTGCTTCGTCGTCGAGTACTACCGGATGTGCCTGCCGGCCCCCCGGGGACGGGCCTCGAAGAACCACCCGACACCGGTCATGGCCGAGTTCTGTCACCAGCTGTTGACCGGCCACAAGACCGAGGCCTCGCGGGCGTTCGTGCCCCTCGTCTCCCAGCTCGAGAAGGTCCTCGAGGAGGGGGTGGAGGCCGGCGTCGTGCGACGGGGACTCGACCACGCCGAGGTGGCGGGCATCCTCCTGTCGACGATCATGTTCAACGCGGCCTACGGGCCGACGATCGGCGGGACGGGTGAACCCCGCGACGGTGAGCAGACCGCCGCTCAGCTCTGGCAGATCCTGTCGAGCGGCCTCGTCACCGGCCCGTCGGTCTGAGTCCTCGCCCAGGCGTCCCGGTCGAGGACCGGCGAAGTCAGCCTCTGAGCGAGGGGGCCACCGCGGCGAGGAAGTCCTTGGTGCGCTGGGCGGAGGCCGCGAGCTCGTCCCGCCCGTCACCGAGGGGCACGACGCGGGCGTTGCAGTCGGTGAGTCCGGCGCTGGCGAAGCTCCGTAGGCGTCTTTCGCAGGTCGCTTCGCTGCCGGCGACGAGGACGTCGCCGATGCTCCGGGCGTCGCCGTGCTCGAGGAGCCGCTGGTAGTTCGGCGAGACGTGCAGCTCGGTCAGAATGCGGTTCGTCTGCTCGACGGCCGCATCGACGTCCTCGTCGCGACACACACAGACGGGCACGCCGGCGAGGATGCGAGGGGCGGGACGCCCCGCGGCCTCCGCCGCTCTCGTGATCGTGGGGACGACGTGCGAGGCGATCGCCCGCTCGTCGGCCATCCAGAGACTGGTGCCGTCGGCTCGCTCGCCGGCCAGTCTGAGCATGACCGGTCCGAGCGCGGCGAGCAGCACGGGCGTGGGGCCGAGATCCGTGATGTCGAGCGGGTTGTGGATGGAGAAGAGCTCGTTCTCCACGTCGACCGGACCCGGCCCCCGCAAGGCCTGGTCCAAGACGTCGAGATGGCACCGCATGGTCAGGGCCTGGCGCTCGTACGGCAGGCCCAGCATCTCCTCGATGATCCAGTGGTGCGAGACGCCGAGCCCGAGGACGAAGCGGCCGCCGCAGATGGCCTGAACCGACAGGGCCTGCTGGGCCAGCGCGATCGGGTGCCTCGGCTGGACGGGCACGACGGCCGTGCCGACCTCGATCCTCGTGGTCGCGGCCCCGGTCACCGCCACCGCGGTCATGGCGTCGAACTCGTCGGGGATCTGCGGGACCCAGACGGTGTCCAGGCCGGCGTCCTCGGCCCACCGGGCCTCCGTGCGGAGACGCTCCACCTTGGTGGCGTAGCGACCCCGAGCCGGGGCGACCATGAGACCGATCCGCATGCGCAGCCACCTCCTGGAACGGAAACGTAGTTCTCGCTCCGGGGATAGTATTACTATCGCCTGGTGTTAGGGCATTTGACACCGGACCGCCCGGGTCGGCACAATTCCCAGGTCGGCGGGGCTAGCAGCGGCCGATGGCGGCGCGAAGGGTGGGGCCCGGCGACTGGTGTACCGTACGGTCGGTACACCTCGTCCGATAGGGGGGCAGTGATGCCGACACGCCGGCACGGGAAGAGTCGGTCCTAGGTGAGCAGAGTGGCCGTCGTGACGGGCGGCGGGTCAGGCATGGGCCAGGCCATCTGCCGCAGCCTGGCCGAGGCCGGGCACCGGGTGGGCGTGCTCGACATCGACGTGGAGGCAGCCAGCCGGACCGCCAAGGACCTCGAGGGGTCCGGTGCGGCGGCGCTCGCGGCGGCGGTCGACGTGAGCGACCGGTCGGCCGTCGACCGTGCGCTCGGCGAGGTGCGCCAGGCCTTCGGTCCGGTCGAGATCGTGGTCACGAGCGCCGGCATCGAGGCGTTCGAGTCGTTCCTCGACATCAGCGCCGAGGCGTGGGATCGCATGCTCGCGGTGAACCTCACGGGGACGTTCCATTGCCTCCAGGCCGCCGTGCCCGACATGTTGGCCGGCGGCTGGGGACGCATCGTGACCATCTCGTCCTCGAGTGCACAGTCCGGCACCCGCCGCATGGCCCACTACGTCGCATCGAAGGGGGGCGTCATCGCCCTGACGAAGGCGCTGGCCCTCGAGTACGCGCCCCACGGCATCACCGTGAACACGATCCCGCCCGGGTTCATCGACACCCCGATGATGCAGCGGTCGGTCGACTCGGGCGTCGTGGCCCGGATGGACGAGATCGTCGCCCGGACACCGGTCCGTCGGGCCGGCACGCCCGAGGACATCGCCGCGGCATGTGCCTTCCTCTGCTCCGAGCAGGCCGGCTACATCACCGGTCAGCTGATCGGCGTGAACGGCGGCTGGTACCTGTGAACCCGCGGCTCGCCCCTCTCCCGGGGAGCCGGTTGTGAGCGGCCTGAGCGTGCTCCGCGCCGACCGTTGGGTCGACGTCGAGGCCGGGGAGGTGCGTAGTCCCGCGGTGATCGTCGTCGACGGGAACGAGATCGTGAGCATCGGCCCCGGAGACGTGCCGATGACGGCCACCGAGATCGACCTCGGCGACGTGACGCTGATGCCCGGCCTGATGGACATGGAGCTGAACATGCTCATCGGGGGACCGGGAGGCCCCGAGGGCCTGCCCGACCCGATGCACGGCGTCAAGGACTCCCCCGTCTACCGGACCCTCCGGGGGGTCGTGAACTGCCGGACGACGCTCATGGCCGGCTTCACGACCGTGCGCAACCTGGGCTTGATGGTCTACACGGCCGGCTTCATGCTCGACGTCGATCTCGGCCGGGCGGTCGACCAGGGGTGGTTCCCCGGTCCCCGCATCGTCCCGGCCGGACACGCCATCACCCCGACCGGGGGTCATCTCGACCCCACGATGTTCCAGCAGCTGGCGCCGGGGATCATGCCCCAGAGCGTGGAGCAGGGCATCGCCAACGGGGTCCCCGAGGTGCGCAAGGCCGTCCGCTACCAGATCAAGTACGGCGCCAAGGTGATCAAGATCTCGGCGTCGGGCGGGGTGATGTCCTTCAGCACGGCCGCCGGGGCCCAGCAGTACTCGGACGAGGAGCTCGTCGCCATCGTGGACGAGGCCCACCGGGCCGGCCTGCGGGTGGCGGCGCACGCCCACGGCGACGCGGGCATCCGTGCGTGCATCCGGGCGGGGGTCGACTGCATCGAGCACGGGTCGCTGGCCAGCGACGACACCATCAAGATGATGGCCGACCACGGGACGTTCCTCGTCGGCACCTGCGCCCTCGCCGATCATTTGGCGGTGGACCGCATCCACCCCATCCTGCAGAAGAAGGCGGCCGAGATCTTCCCCCAGGCCCGGCGGATGATGGGGAAGGCCATCGAGGCGGGCGTGAAGGTGGCCTGCGGGTCGGACGCCCCGGCCATCCCCCACGGGAGCCAGGCGGACGAACTCATCGCCATGGTGGACCGGGGGATGTCCCCGATGCAGGCGATCCGCGCCGCCACTGTCACGAGTGCCGAGCTCATCGAACGAGAGCACGACCTGGGGCGCCTCGCCCCCGGCTATCTCGCCGACATCATCGCCGTCCCCGGGAATCCGGCCGACGACATCAAGGTCACCAAGGACGTGAGCTTCGTCATGAAGGACGGGGACGTCCACAAGGGTCCTGCCGCAAAGCAAGAACCAAACTAAGGGGGGTCATGCGTTCCCATCGCAGTCTCAGTGTCGTCGTGCTGGCGGTCGCTGCCGTGCTACCGCTCGTCGTTGCTGGGGCGACGGCGACGACGGCCGCCGCCTCACCGGCACCGATCACCATCGCCTACATCAGCTCGCTGACCGGGCCGGGCGGTTCTCAGGACGGATCGTCACCGGCGGGTTTCAACGCCCGGATCGATCTGCAGAACGCCGAAGGCGGGGTGAACGGGCACAAACTCGTCGGCAAGATCATCGACGACCAGACGAGCCCGTCGCTGATCAACACGGCCGTGCAGAACGCCGACTCGAGCGCCTTCGGCATCGTCTCGCAGAGTCCGTTGTTCTTCATCGCGGCGAAATTCCCGCAGCAGCAGGGTGTGCCCGTGACCGGCTCCTACGACGACGGCCCCGAATGGGGGACGCAGCCGTACACCAACATGTTCGCCTCGGACAACGGGAGCGTCGATCCCAAGTACCCGGTCAACACGCAACTCGGTGACTTCTTGAAGCAGCACGGCGGTACGGTCCTCGGGTCCTACGGCTACAGCATCTCGCCGTCGTCCAGCCGGGCCGCCATCGCGACCGCCAAGTCGTTTCAGCATGCCGGGGGCAAGGTCGGGGTCCTCGACACCTCGGTCCCCTTCGGTGGGGTGGACTTCACCACCGCAGCGCTCCAGGCGAAGCAGTACGGCGTGAACGCGATGGTCCCGGCCATGGACAACAACTCGAACTACGCCCTGGCCGAAGCGCTGTCTCAGGCGGGCGTGAAGCTCAAGGACGTCCTCTTCGCCACGGGCTACGAGCCGGGGGTGATCAACACGCCGGTCTGGCACCAGCTGAAGGGTGACTACTTCCTCTCGCTGTTCCGCCCGTTCTTGCTGCCCAACGCGGCCACCGAGCAGATGGCGGCGGCGCTCCAGAAGTACGCGCACTTCACGAAGAACCAGTTCCCGACGTTCAGCCAGTACGAGGCCTGGGCCGGGGCCGACCTCATGATCAAGGGGCTGCAGATGGCGGGCAAGAACCCCACCCGGGCCGCGGTCATCAAGGACCTCCGGGGATTGAAGTCCTACAACGCCAACGGTCTTCTGCCCACCACCATCAACTACTCCACGATCTTCGGCCACGACCCGGCGCAGGAGTGCGCCTGGATCGTGCAGGCGACCACGACAGGATTCGTCCCGGTGTCGTCGAAGCCGTTCTGCGGCACGGACCTCCCCGGCACCTCCACTGCGAGCTCCTAGGGCTGGTCCTGCCCCGGAGCGCCGTCAGGTCCACCAACTGCATCGGTGGTGGCTCAGCACGGGCGCCCGAGCGATCGTTCGCGGTCGACCGGGCGCCCGTGCGAGCCTTCTTGCGACTGATGCCAACCTGCGAGGAGGCCGGGCCATGGACGACGAAGGTGTGATCGACCCCTGGGTGTCGGCCTGGATGGCGGCGAACCCCGAACGGGCCACGCCGTTCGACGACTGGACACCTGAGCTCCTCGAACTGGCGAGGAGCCCGATGGGTCCGCCGCCCACCCGGGAGATGGCCGAGGTGAGCGACCAGTCGGTGGACGGGGTGCCCGTCCGCGTCTATCGCGGCGAGGGCCGACCGACGGGGGTCATCGCCTACTTCCACGGCGGCGGTTTCATGATCGGCAGCATCGGGTTGATGGACGGCGTGGCCCGGGAGCTCGCCCACGCTTCGTCCGCCGTCGTCGTCTCGGTGGGGTACCGGCTCGCGCCCGAGCACCCGTATCCGGCCGGGCTCGACGACTGCGAGGCCGTGACGAGGTGGGCTTTCAAGCACGCCGAGCAGCTCGGGGCGTCCCCGCAGCAGGTCCTCGTGGCCGGGGAAAGCGCCGGGGGCAACCTGGCGGCCGCGGTGGCCCTCAAGCTGCGGGACGCCGGTCACCAGCCGCTGGCCGGTCAGGTGCTCATCTACCCGGCGGTGGCCGGATCGGCCGTGTACCCGTCGGCCGAGGAGTTCGACGGTTTGGTGATCAGCCGGCGGGGCGGCGGACGCTTCTGGGCCGCCTACTCGGGGGGCCGGGACCTCGACGGGGATCCCTATGCCGCGCCGCTCAACGCGCCCACCCTCGAGGGGCTCCCGCCGGCCCTCGTCGTGCTCGGCGGGTGTGACCTGCTCCGGGACGAGGGCCGCGCCTATGCCGACCGCCTACGGGAGGACGGCGTCGAGGTCGACGAGGTCTGTTACCCGGGGCAACCCCATGGGTTCGTCAACTTCGGCTTCCCGGCGGCCGACGCCGCGTTCGACCATATCGGCGAGTGGGCTCGTTCCGTCCTCCGAAGGGCCGACGGCTGAGCTTGCAGGGCGCTGACCGGTCGCCTCGCTACCCTGGTCCGCCGCTACGAGGAGGACGCCGATGTTGAAAGTGGTCGGTGCGGGGGTGGGTCGCACGGGGACCCATTCGCTGAAGGTGGCTCTGGAGCAGCTCCTGGGCGGCCCCTGTCACCACATGGTCGAGGTGTTCGCCCATCCCGACGAGGTGCCGATCTGGACGGACGCCATCGAGGGACGTCCCGTCGACTGGGGCAAGCTCATGGACGGCTATGTGGCCCAGGTGGACTGGCCGGGAGCCAGCTTCTGGCCCGAGCTGTCCTCGGCCAACCCCGATGCCCTGGTCATCCTGTCGGTGAGGGATCCCGACAGCTGGTTCACGAGCTGTTCGAACACCATCTTCGAGGGGATGTCGAACATGGCGGAGGGGGGCGATCCGTGGATGACGGCCATGGCTCGGCTGCTCGGCCAGCGGTTCTCCGACCGCTTCACCGACCGGGACCCCATGGTCGCCGCCTTCGAACAGCACAACGACGCCGTACGCGCCGGCATACCGGCGGACCGGCTGCTCGAGTGGACCGGCGCCGACGGATGGGGCCCGATCTGCGAGCGGCTCGGCGTCGCGGTGCCCGACGAGCCCTTTCCCAAGGTCAATACGACCGACGAGTTCAGGTCCATGATCGGCCTCCCGCCCGTCGGGGCCCAGGGGACGTAGCTCGGAGCCTCGCCCTATCGGTCACTCCGGGCTGACGGACTCCGCGCCACAACTGGGGCCTTCCTCGACGGTTCCGGGCACCACGCGCCAGCGAGGATTTGGCCGGCGACGAGGACAAGTTCGGGGGTCAGGGTGGAGCGTCCTACGCCTGACCTTGGTACTCGTCGTCGGTGACGTGGGCTCCCCAGTGCGCGTCGCCTTGGGTGATCGACAGGTGGGTCATGAAGTGATCGGGGGCAGCACCGTGCCAATGCTCCTCCCCGTCGGGTGTGTAGACCGCGTCACCCGCCCGGATCTCGTGCATGTGGTCGCCTCGTGACTGCACGAGACCCCACCCTTCGGTGACCACCAGGGTCTGGCCGCCGACGTGGGCGTGCCAGGCAGTGCGGGCGCCCGGGGTGAAGTGCACGGAGGCAACGCTGAGCCGTGACTGCTCGGAGCCTCTGGCGAGCCCGTCGATCCAGACGTCGCCAGTGAAGTACTCGGCCGGGCCCTTGACGGACGGTGGCTTGGGGGCGGTCTCCACAATCTGCTCCTTGACGGTGGCCTCAGCGGCGCACATCGGGTCTGCTCTTCGAGCGGGGTCGACGGACGGTCGACGGGCAACCGGCCAGCAGGTTACGCGCGTCGATCGACCCGATGTGCAACCGCCGGATCGACCCGGGAAGGTCGTTCGGTCCCACGCGGCTGCTGGGGACGGGGGGCCGAGGGTCACCGGCGATGGACGGGCAACGGGCCGTCAGGCGTCGCTCCCGCCGGACACCCGGGACCTGCGGCCGGCCGGCCGGCGGGCACTATCCTTCGGCGGCCGAGGGTGTGAGCAACGGAACGGGTGGTAGCAGGTGCGGGGGGGACGTGGCTGGGCCGAACGACCCAGTTGCTCGCCTTCTCGGGGTGGCGAGCACCGATCGAATCGTCGACGGCGCGCCGGGCCCATCTGGGCTGGTCCGCCGTGGAGCGAGTAGCCGAAGGCGAGGGCGGCGATGCGCCGGACGTGTGAGGCGAGCGTGGTGATCGGTGCCCCACCGGTGAAAATCTGGCGCGTCGTGGCCGACGTCACGCGGGTCGGCGAGTGGAGCGGCGAGTGTCGGGGCGGTGCCTGGGTGGGCGGCGCCACCGCCCCTGCGGCCGGTGCCCGGTTCCGAGGGCGCAACCGGCGGGGTGGGGTCCGCTGGACCCGTCTCAACGAGGTGGTGCGGGCGGAGGCGCCCCACACGCTCGTCTGGCGGACGGTGGCCCGACCGCCCTATCCCGACTCGGTCGAGTGGCAGCTGAGCCTGGCGCCGGTGGCGGGCGGCACCCTCGTCACCGAGTCCTTCAACGTCCTCCATATACCGCGAGTGATGGAGTGGGGGATCGGCATCGTCATGCCGGCCCACCGCGACCGCAGCGGCGACCTGGCCGACGATCTCGGTCGGCTGAAGGCCCTGGTCGAGCAGGACGAGGGCGGAACCGCGCCCTGAGGTCAGCTCCGGTCGGCCGAGACGGGTGTCGTCTCGTAGGTCACGGCGAAGGTGCCACCGGAGCCGTCGATGGTCCGGCACTCGCCGGTCTCCGATGGGAGAGGCGATCCGCCGATGTGGGGCGGGCAGTGGGGCCGGAAGCAAACAGGCCACGCCGGTGGCGCTCTCCGAGCTCGAGGTGCCGAGTGACCGCTCGCCCACGGTACGGGGAGTGGCTCCTCCCTATGATGCCCGCATGACGGCTGTCGCCGTGGAGAGCCTCGGCTCGATCTTCGCCGATCCCACCGCCTATGCCGACGTGGCGGGCTGGTATGCCGCGGCCAAGCGCATCCGCGACGAGTGCCCGATCCTGAAGGTGCGGCTCGAGAGGTTCCCCGAGTTCTGGGCCATCACCAAGCACGCCGACGTGATGGAGGTCGAGCGCAACTCGGACGTCTTCACGAACGCCCCGGTGCCCACGCTGGCGCCCAAGGCCGACGTCGGGAAGATGGCGGACACGCCGGTCAAGACCCTGATCCAGATGGACGGGGACGAGCACAAGGCCCACCGGGACGTCATCAACGAGTGGTTCAAGCCGAAGAACGTCAAGATGATGCAGGCCCGGGTGGACGAGCTGGCCAAGCTCTCCGTCGACCAGATGGCCGCCATGGGTGGCCGGTGCGACTTCGTCAACGACATCGCGGTGCAATTCCCCCTGCAGGTGATCCTCTCGATCCTGGGCCTACCCGAGGAGGACTACGGGCGGATGCTGAAGCTCACCCAGGAGCTCTTCGGCGCCGAGGACCCCGATATCGCCCGGCTCGGCGAGGACCAGGCGATGCTCGCCGTGCTGCTCGACTTCGTGAACTACTTCACCGTGCTCACCGCCGACCGCCGGGCCCATCCGACGGGGGACCTCGCCTCGGTCATCGCCAACGCCGAGATCGGTGGCGAGCCGCTGTCGGACATGGAGACGATCGGCCACTACCTGATCATCGCCACCGCCGGCCACGACACGACCTCGAACGTGATCAGCGGCGCCCTCCTCGGCCTCCTCGACCACCGGGACCAGCTCGAGCTGCTGCAGGCCCGGCCCGAGCTGATCGACCACGCGGCGGACGAGCTCATCCGCTACGTGTCGCCGGTCAAGCACTTCACCCGGACCTGCCGGCAGCCGTTCACGCTCCGCGACGTGACGTTCGAGCCCGGCGACCTCCTCTACCTGTCCTACGCCTCGGCCAACCGGGACGAGGAGGTCTTCCCCGACCCTTCCCGCCTGGATGTCCGCCGGGAGAACGCCGCCAGCCACCTGGCCTTCGGCTTCGGTCGCCACTTCTGCCTCGGTGCGCATCTCGCCCGTATGGAGATCCGGGCCATCTTCAAGGAGCTCCTGGTGCGGCTCGACGAGATCGAGCTGGATGGCGAACCGAGCCAGATCCTCGCCTACTTCGTGCAGGGTCCGAAGAGCATCCCGATCCGCTATCGCCTCTCCTGACGAGCCGGATCGGCTGAACCGCGCCGTCGGGGACGGCAGGGGGCGCAGGCTGCCGATCGGTCAGAAGTGGCCCAGCACCGGGTGTGGGACGTAGGGCTCTTCGAGACGCTTGATCTCGTCCTCGTCGAGCTCGAGCTCCTCGGCCAGCAGGGCGTCTTCGAGGTGGGACAGCTTGGTCGAGCCGACAATCGGCGCAGTGACCCCCGGTTGGTGCAAGAGCCAGGCCAGCGCCACCTGGGCGCTCGGCACGCCGCGCTCGGCGGCGACCTCGTCCACCCTCTCCACCACGTCGAAGTCCGTCGGTTGACTGTAGAGGTAGTCGATGAAGGAGTCGGTAGAGGACCTGGTCGTCCTGCGCTCACCACCGCGCGTCCGGCTGCCGGCCAGCACGCCGCGCGCCAATGGGCTCCAGGGGATGACCCCGACGCCCTGGTCGAGGCACAACGGGATCATCTCCCGCTCCTCCTCCCGGTAGATAAGGTTGTAGTGGTTCTGCATGGAGACGAAGGATGTGAAGCTACGCCGCTCCGCGGTGTGCTGGGCCTTCGCGAATTGCCAAGCGAACATGCTGCTGGCACCGACGTACCTCGCCTTGCCGGAGATGACGACGTCGTGCAACGCCCCCATCGTCTCGTCGATGGGCGTTCTCGGGTCCCACCGGTGGATCTGGTAAAGGTCGACGTAGTCCAGGCCGAGCCGGCCGAGCGAGGCGTCGATCGAGGCCATGATGTGTTTACGCGACAGGCCGCCACCGTTCTCGCCTGGCATCGTCGGCATGAAGACCTTGGTCGCGACGACCATCTCCTCCCGGCTCAGGAACTTTGGGAGCAGGCGCCCCGTGGCGATCTCGCTCGCACCCTCTGAGTAGGTGTCGGCGGTGTCGAAGAACGTGACGCCACCTTCGACCGCGGCGCGGACGATGGGTTCTGCGGCATCCTCGTCGACGAGCCACTCTCGGGCGTCGGAGTTCCCGAACCCCATCATGCCGAGGCAAATCCTCGAGACCCGAAGGCCGCTCGATCCCAGATTGACGTAGCGCATGATGGACCTCCCCGGTGGAGCCGACGCGACGGCTTTCGGAGGTGAGGTTAGGGGTCTGGGCGCACCGGCTCGTCACCCCGGCCCGGAGGCCTCTGGCCGTCGGCGACCGGCGACGGCGGAGCATGATGGAGGGTGTCGATGACCGTCCGAGATGCCCATGACCGACGCTGACCACTATGCGTTGCGCAACGCCAGACGGGCGTCGGTCGCCCCCGAGGCCACCGGCCCCGGGGGCTTCAGAGCGCCATCGTCCCGCCGGGACGGGGGAAGGCCGGGGAACTGAGGTGTCCGCCGAACCGTCGAGTGACCTGCCCGGGGCCGCTTCGGTCCTGGCGGTCTGCGCCCACCCCGATGACGAGACCTTCGGACTCGGGGCCGTCCTCGACCGCTTCGTGACGGGCGGCGCCCGGGTCTCGGTGTTGTGCCTGACCCATGGTGAGGCGTCCAACCTCGGTCAGACGGGATCGCTCCACGAGATCCGTGCGGCCGAACTGGCGGGCGCGGCGACTGAGCTCGGGATCGGGCTGTCCGCCCTGCTGGACCATCCGGACGGAGAGCTGGCCACGGTGCCCCTCGAGCAGCTCGGCGCCGAGGTGCAGTCGATGGTGGAGGAAGTCGGAGCCGACATCCTCGTGGTCTTCGACGAGGGGGGCGTCACCGGTCACCCGGACCACTGCCGGGCAACGGAGGCAGTGCTCGTCGGCGCACCGGCTCTGCCCGTTCTGGCCTGGACGCTGCCCCGGGGGGCGGCCGAGACCCTCAACACCGAGTTGGGCACCGCTTTCACCGGCCGCGACGACGAGGAGATCGATTTCGTCATAGCGGTGGACCGAGCGGCCCAGCGCCGTGCGATCGCCTGCCACGTCAGCCAGTCGGACGACAATCCGGTCCTGTGGCGGCGCCTCGAACTCCTCGGTGAGCAGGAGGCGCTGCGATGGCTTCGGCCACCTCCGGCCGCGTCGTCGGCCGTCGACGATCGGCGGGCGGCCATCGGCGAGGCTTGGGACGAGCGTTACCGGGCGGCGCCGCGGCTCTTCCGGGCGGAGCCCGACCAGACGCTGGTCCAGCTGGTCACGCCGCTCCCCCCGGGCCGCGCCGTCGATCTCGGGGCCGGCGAGGGACGCAACAGTCTCTGGTTGGCCGCGAGCGGCTGGGCCGTCGTCGCGGTCGACGCCTCCACGGTCGCACTGGAGAGGCTGGCCCGGGCGGCCAGCGAGGACGACCTGCCGGTCGAGCGGGTCCACGAGGACCTGGCGACCTACCTGGCGGCGGCGAGCGCCCGGCACGAATCGTTCGCGCTCGTCGTGCTGGCCTTCGTGCACCCCGAGCCCGAGGAGCGTGGGGCGCTGCTCGCGGCGGCCGCCGGCGCGGTGGGGCCGGGCGGCCACTTCTTCGTCATCGGCCACCACCTCGCCTCCCTGGGCGTGGTCGGACCACCTGACCCGGGACGCCTCTACACCGAGCAGGAGCTGGTGGCCCACGTCGACGGCCTGGAGGTCCTCGAGGTGGAGCAGCGACGAGGCGAGAGCGACGCTGGCGTGCCCGGCACCGACGTCTGGCTCTGGGCCCGTCGCCCTCGATAGCGAGCCCGCGTTCCCCGGGGGGCCTCGCTCGGGCCGCCGGCCCCGTGGTCGGCCGGCCCCGCGTCCTAACATGTCGCCTACTGACCGAGGAAGCGGGCGAGGAGGTCCGATGCCATCTGCACGTGAGGCTCGTGAGTGGGCGGCCGGGGGCGGGTTGCACGGGATCGGCAACTCGCTGTACACGCCGTTCAAGGGCATTGAGGGCGAGGACATCGACTGGGAGGCCTACCGCCAGCTCGTGCGCTACTGCGTGGGCGACCTCGGCCACGCCATGCTCTGGCTGACGAGCGGCATCGGTGAGTGGTGGTCGCTCACAATGGAGGAGCGCAAGCAGCTCCTTGAGGTGGCGATCGACGAGGCCCGCTCGGTGGCGCCGGCCACGGTGATCCAGGCCTGCACGACGGCCGCGTCGGTGAAGGACGCCCTCGAGCTCACAAGGCACGCCCAGTCGGTCGGCGCCGACATCTGCTACCTGCAGACGCCGCCGGTCGAGGTGCACGCCGGCGAGGGTGTGCTGCGCTTCTTCCAGTACGTCGCCGAGCGCACGGATATCGCCCTCGGCATGTTCAACTCGCCGTCCTCGGGCTACGTGCTCACGGCACAGGAGATGGCCGAGATCCACCACCGGATCCCGGCCGTCGTGGCGGTGAAGGAGGGCGTCCAGGACAGCACCGTGCGAGCCGCCGTGCTGCACGCGCTGGCGCCGGAGCTCGTGATCTGGGAGTGCGACACGATCGTCTACCGGGCCGGTTGGTTGCAGGACGGCATCGTGGGGCCGGCGCAGCTCGGCACCGCCGGCTACCTCTACGACACGCCGGACAACCACTGGTACACGACGTACTGGGAGTTCATCTGGGAGGGTGACCTGGCCGGGGCCATGGCCTACGGCAGGGAGTCCGGCCTGGACGCCTACCAGGGCTCGCTCGGGAGCTGGTTCACCCAGTACCCGGGGCGCCCGGAGTACTTCACCCACTGGGGCGAGGCCTTCAAGTACGTGGCCTCGGTCATCGGCCTGCCGATCGGCGAGTACCCGGGCTCCCGGCCGCCCCAGGGGGTGCTCCCCGAGGAGGCCAAGGTCCAGCTGCGGGCGGCGGTCGAGAAGGCGGGCATGGCGGGCCGAGCGTTCGTCACCGCCTGAGCCCGGATGGACGCCCGCAAGTTCCTCGGGCTGGAGAGCACCCACAACCCCTACCGCTGGGTCCTGCCGGTGACGCCGGGCGTCTGCAGCCCCGGCGGGTTCTTGTTCGGGGGCTGCGGTCTCGCTGCGGCGATCGCCGCGCTCGAGGACACCACCGGTCGTCCCCTCGTGTGGGCCACCGGGCAGTACCTGTCGTTCGCCCGGCCCCCCGAGGTACTCGACCTCGACGTGACGGTACCCGTCGTCGGCCACCACATCACCCAGGCCCGGGTGGTCGGCCACGTGGCCGACCGGGAGGTGCTGACCGTCAACGCCGCCCTCGGCCACCGCGACCTGGCCGAGGAGGGGGTGTGGGCCACCATGCCCGAGGTGCCGTCGCCATCGGCCTGCAAGCCCCGTGAGCTCCGGTTGTCCACCAACGGCGACACCCTGCCGGACCGCCTCGACATCCGCCTGGCGCTCGGGCGTTCATTCGACGAGCTCCCCGGTCCGGGGACCCCCGACGGGCGCTCGGCCCTCTGGGCGAAGTTGCCCGAGGTGCTCGACATGTCGTCGGCGGCCCTCGCCATCCTCGGCGACTACGTGCCCTTCGGCATCGGCCAGGCGCTCGGGCTGCGGGCGGGCGGCAACAGCCTCGACAACACCCTGCGGATCGGCCGCCTGGCTCCCGCCGACTGGGTGCTCCTCGACATCCGGGTGCACCAGGTCGTCAACGGCTTCGGCTACGGCGACGTCCACCTGTGGTCGGACGACGGCCAACTGCTCGGCACGGCGAGCCAGTCGACGGTCGTGCGGATGTGGCCCGACGGGCCCAACCTCACATCGTCAGCCCACGACTAAGTTTCAGCGGAAGGCGCCGACGAGCGCCTCGCCCGCCCGGCGCACTGTCGCCTCGTCCGACGTGGGCATGTTGAAGATCAGGTAGTCGGCACCCGCCTCCCGGAGCTCCTCCACCTGGCCGACCAGCTCGTCCTCCTGGCCCACGTTGTAACCGGCGGCGTCGTCCCCGACGACGCTCCGGAGGAGCTCCCAGGTGGCCGCGGTCTCCTCGGCCGAGTCGGTGAGGACGAGCGTGCTGAGGCGGCTCACCGTGATCTCGGCGGGGTCCCGGCCGACGGCCTCGCAGTGCCGGTGGAGCACCCCCACCTTGTGGCCGATCATGGCGGCGTCACCGGTGATGTTGCACATGTCGGCGTAGCGGGCGACGAGACGGAGGGTCCGTCGTTCGCCGCCCCCGCCGATGAGGATGGGCGGGCCACCCGCCTGCACCGGCCGGGGCACGTTCCAGGCGTCACTCGTCCGGTAGTAGCGGCCCTCGAAGCTCGGGTGCTCCTCGCGGAACATGGCCCGGCAGATCTGGACGGCCTCCTCGAGGCGGTCCATCCGCTCACCCACCGGGGGGAAGTCCACCCCGAGCCCCTCGTGCTCGACGTCGTACCAGGCCGCCCCGATCCCGAGGACGGCCCGGCCCCGGCTCACGACGTCGAGGGTGGTGACCATCTTGGCCAGGACCGCCGGGTTCCGGTAGGTGACCCCGGTGACGAGCGCCCCGAGCCGGACCGTGCTCGTGCGGGCGGCCAACGCACTAAGCAGGGTGTAGGCCTCGAGCATCGGCTGGGGCGGTCCGCCGAGCGGGGGCAGCTGGAAGAAGTGATCCATGACCCATACCGACTCGAAGCCCGTCGTCTCCGCGGTGCGGGCGAGGTCGGCGACCCGGTCGAAGAGCTGGTCGTCGGGGACACCGAGCGTGAAGTTGGGGATCTGAAGACCGAAGCGCATGGGCCCATCATGGAGCGCCGGCGGCCGACCCGCGCCGAGCGGGGCAGAATCGGCCGCTGGACGGCAGCGGCGGGCGCTGACCGAGGCAGGAGAGATGCTCAAGCGGGCGGCCCCCGCCCTCGGGCCGGGGACTACCGCCCCTCGACCCGCCGGTAGCCTCCCGGGGCGGTGGCCGACGCCCTCTACAGCGCCGACGGGGAGTGGGTGGTGCCGAGCCCCACGACGCAGGGACCGTGGTCGCCCGACGCCCAGCATGGCGGGGCGGTGGCGGCCATCCTGGCGAGGACGGCGGAGGCCGCACCGTCGCCGGGGCCGATGCAGGTCGTGCGCCTCACCGTCGAGCTCCTGCGGCCGGTGCCGATACGACCGCTGCTCGCCACGGCGACGGTCTCTCGGCCCGGCCGCAAGGTGCAGATCGTCGACGCCAGCCTCTGTGTCGACGGCAAGGACGTGGCCTGGGCCCGGGCGCTGCGCATCCGATCGGAGCCGGTCGAGGTGCCGGCCCAGGAGCCTGACCCGCCGAGTCCCCCACCTCCTGTCGACCCCGCGGCCCCCGATGCCGCTGGGCCCAGCGTGGCCTACGCCGGGGCCGTGGACCTCCGCTTCCTCGCGGGAGCCTGGGACGAGCTCGGTCCGGTGAAGATGTGGACCCGGCTCTTGGTGCCGGTGGTGGCCGGCGAGGAGCCGTCGCCCATGCAGCGGACCGCAGCGGCCGCCGACTTCGGCAACGGCGTGAGCCGCCTCCTCGACTTCGGGACCCACGTGTTCATCAACCCCGACCTGACCGTGGCACTGTCTCGGGTCCCCGACGGCGAATGGATCGGCTTCGACGTGGTCTCCCGGCTCTCCGGCCACGGCTACGGGCAGGCCGAGAGCCTGATCTTCGACCCCGCCGGGCCGGTGGGGCGGGCCGTCCAGTCGCTCATCGTCGAACGGCGCTGAACCGTCAGGTCCTGCGGCGCCCGCGGCCGGTGGGGCGTTGGCCAGGGCGGGTCGACCGCGACGGTGGAGACCCTCGATCTCTGGGCCGCCCGTGGGTAAGTTTCGACGTGATCCGACGTCGCTCCTCAGGCGGCGTCACGAAGGAGGTCGGGCGATGACCACGGTACGCGTCCTCGTGGGCACCCAGAAGGGTGCCTTCATCCTCACCGCCGACGGCGACCGCGCCGACTGGAAGGTGGACGGTCCGTTCTTCGGGGGCTGGGAGGTGTACCACATGGTCGGGTCGCCGGCCGACCCCCGGCGGCTCTACGCCTCCCAGTCCACCGGATGGTTCGGCCAGATCGTGCAGCGCTCGGACGACGGGGGCGAGACCTGGGAGCCGGTGGGCAACCAGTTCGTCTACGACGGCGAGGCGGGGACCCACCTCTGGTACGACGGCACGCCCCACCCGTGGGAGTTCGCCCGGGTGTGGCACTTCGAGCCCTCACCTACGGACCCCGACAAGGTCTACGCCGGGGCCGAGGACGCCTCCTTGTTCCTGTCCACGGACGGGGCGGCCACGTGGCAGGAGCTCGCTGGTCTCCGCACCCACGACTCCGGGCCGGGCTGGCAGCCCGGCGCCGGCGGCATGTGCACCCACACGATCCTCATCGACCCGACCGACGAGGATCGGCTCCACGTGGCCATCTCGGCCGCCGGCGTGTTCCGCTCGGACGACGCTGGGGCCACGTGGCAGCCGACCAACCGGGGCCTCCACTCCGAGGGCATCCCCGATCCCGGAGCCGAAGTGGGCCACTGCGTCCACCGCATCGCCCGGCACCCGTCGCGGCCCGACGTGCTCTTCATGCAGAAGCACTGGGACGTGATGCGCAGCGACGATCGGGGTGACAGCTGGCACGAGGTCAGTGGCAACCTCCCGAGCGACTTCGGCTTCCCGGTGAGCGTCCATGCCCACGAGCCCGACACGGTCTACGTCGTGCCCATCACGAGCGACTCCGAGCACTTCCCGCCCGAGGGCAAGCTGCGCGTCTACCGGAGCCGGACGGGCGGTGACGAGTGGGAGCCGCTCACTCAGGGCCTCCCGCAGCGGGACTGCTACGTCAACGTGCTCCGCGACGCCATGGCCATCGACCAGCTCGACCCCTGCGGGATCTACTTCGGCACGACCGGTGGCCAGGTGTACGCGTCGGCCGACGCCGGCGACCACTGGGAACCGATCGTCCGCGACCTGCCCCGGGTCCTGTCGGTGGAGGTCCAGGCGCTGCCGTGATCCGGGTCGTGCTGCCCCAGCACCTGAGGACGCTCGCCGGGACGGGCAAGGAGGTCCAGCTGCAGGTGGACGGCCCACCGACGCAGCTGTTGGTGCTCGACACGCTCGAAGCCACCTACCCGGCCCTTCGGGGCACCATGCGCGACCCGGTCACCCTCAGGCGCCGGCCGTTCATCCGCTTCTTCGCCTGCGAGGAGGACCTGTCGAACGAGCCGCCGGACGCCCCGCTGCCCGAGCGGGTGGCCGTCGGTGACGAGCCGTTCTTCGTGGTGGGAGCGATGGCCGGCGGTTGACGGGGAGCCGTGCCGCGACGGCCGCGGGTCAGGCGTCCCGGGTCTGCATCTTCCACGCACCGATGCCGGTCCACCCGACGACCCAGCCGACGATGACCGCGACCATGGCCCAGGTCGGCATGGGCGGTATGCCGAGCGCCCGGTTCCCGAGGATGAACCTCCCGTGCCCACCGCCCCCGACGGTGCTCCCGGAGAGGGCGGCCGGACGCAGCTGTTCCATGGCCACCCCGACGACGAGACGCTGGCCGTCGAGGAAGTGGGGGATCACCGTGTTGGCGAGGATCGGGGTGATGATGATCTGGAGGCCGATGAGGAGGATGATCACCACCGTTCGCTGGCCGAGCAGCGAGCCCAACCCCAGGCCGACGATGAACCCGATGATCATTTCCAGCTCGATCCAAAGGCCGATCTTGACCATCTCGTTGGCCGACGGGTTGAGCTGCCCCGGTTGGCCGGTCGCGTAGGTCTGGTAGATCGTCGAGATGTGGCGGTCGACGAACCGCTCGGGGTTGGCCACGCCGGGCGGTCCCTTGATGACCTGTCCGGACGGTCCGCTGATGACCGGTCCGGATGGTCCGTTGAGGAAGGCCGTGACGGCATCGTTGGGATGGTCCAGGAGCCAGGTCTGCAGTTGCGGCTGGTCCAGACCGATCGGGATGTTGACGCCGTTGTAGTTGACCGACGTCGGCTGCGGTGCCCCGGCGAAGGCGGTCACGAGGCACACGGAGGCGAAGGCCAGGCCGACGAGCGGCACCAGGATGGCGAGACCCGCCGGGACACGGGCGAGGTAGAGGGCCACCCGGGAGCGTCCGGTGATCACGAGGTGCCGGAAGACGCCGTCGGTGAGGTCGGAGGAGCCGGCAGTGGCGCCGAGGGCCGCCCCGGCGATGAACCCGAACTGTGCGATCGGGCCGCAGAGCCCGATGAAGACGCTGGGGCTACCGGCCGGGCCGTAGGTCTTCGGGTCGATGGCGTGGAAGAGCAGCCGGATCCCGAGCACGAGGAAGGGCAGGGCCAGGGTGAGCAGCACCATGGCCACCATGAGGCCCGTACGCTTGCGCAGCTCGAGGAGCTTCGTCGAGACGAGCGGCCACGTCGGCACCCACGAGCCCCGACGGTCGACCGCACCCGCGGCGGGAGGGGCAGGGGTGGGAGCGCCCGTGTCGGGCGCCGCCGCGGTCCCCGCCGCCGTCGGCCGGTCGTCGCTCACGTCTCTGCTCCGAACCGGCTCGTCACCGAGAGGAACCAGTCCTCGAGGGTCGTCCGCACCTCCTGGATGGAGAAGACGGCGATCCCGTGCTCGACCAGGCGGCGGTTGACCTCGGCCACCAGCTCTTTCGTCGACCCGGCGGGCAGCGTCACCGTGAGTCCGAACTCGCCCGTGTCCACCTCGGCGCCGATCCGGGCCTCGGTGATGACCCGGGCGGCGGTCGCGGGATCCGAGCAGCCCACGTGGATGACCGTGTTGGCGCTCCGGACGAGATCGTCGATCGACCCCTGGCGGACGACCTTGCCCCGGTCGACGATGGCCACGGCGTCGCAGGTCCGCTCGACCTCGTCCAGCAGGTGGGACGAGAGCATGACCGTCCGACCCTCGTCCACGAGGGTCTCGATCATCGAACGCATCTCCTGCATGCCCGCCGGGTCGAGCCCGTTCATCGGCTCGTCGAGGATGAGCAGTTCGGGGTCACCGAGGAGGCAGGCGGCCACCCCCAGCCGCTGGCGCATCCCCATCGAGTACGACGCCACCTTGTGGTCGGCCCGGCCACCCAGGCCCACCCGCTGCAGGGCCGGCGCGATGCGGTCCCCGGCGTCCCCCCCTCTCGCCGCCGCGAGCAGCTGCAGGTTCTCCTGCCCGCTCAGGTGCCCGTGGAACCGGGGCTCGTCGACGATGGCGCCGACCCGGGCGAGCGCCCGGCTGCGCTGCGCGGGGACGGGCAGGCCGAGGAGGGACATCGATCCGTCGTCGGCCTTCGTCAGCCCGAGCAGGGTCCGGATCAGGGTGGTCTTCCCGGCACCGTTCGGCCCCAGGTACCCGAAGGCGCATCCTCTCGGCACGAGCAGCTCGACGTCGTCGACCGCCACATTGTCGCCGAAGCGCTTCGTGAGCCCGTGCGTCTCGACCGCCCAGCCGTCGGCGGACCCGTCGAGCGGCCGAGCGGGGCGACTGCGGGGCGCGGCCCGGTCGCGACCCTCGACGGGGGACGCGCGGTGCACGTCTCCGGGGGTCGGCCCGTCGAGGACCCCGGCGGCGGCCGTAGGCGCCGACTCTCCGGCGACCGCTCGCACGTCGGTTCCGCCCCCTTGGTCGGCCGGGGCCGTGACCGCGGGGCCGCTCCCGTGTTGGTCGACCTCCGTGGCGTCGTGACCCCGCCCCCGACGGCGCAAACGGACCACCAAGTAGACGACGACCCCGAGAAGGATGAGCACGAGGACGAGGCCCCCGATGCGGGCGCCGTGGCGATGAGTATTGGCGACGAGGACCAGCTCGGGCAGGTGCTCGCCGCCCATCAGTCGCCCGCTGACCGCTCGATCAGCGTCGGCACATCGGCGGGGACGACACCGAAGAGCTCCTGCTGGCCCTGACCCTGGACGGCCACGTGGATGTTGGCGTGGCCGTCGGGGAAGTCAGGACCCGGCCCAGAGGTGCGGCCCGGCAGGTCCGAGCCTTCGATCCGGAGGAGCACCGACCCATTCTGGCCCCTCTGCCCGACGGGGGAGGAGGCAGTAGTCAGTCCTTCTCGTCCACCTTGCGCAGGACCCCGTAGCGACCCTTCATGGCGGCGACGATGATGTGCTCGAAGTCCTCGTCGGTGAGGATGTGCGGCTTCCCCATGGTCGAAGCACGCCAGTAGAGCTCGGCCAGCCACTCGAGGAGCTCCAGCCGCTCGACCGCCTGGTCCATGGTGGCGCCGTAGGCGACGGAGCCGTGGTTCTGCATCATCGCGGCGTTTCGCCCCTCGAGGGCCTTGATGACATTGTCGGCCAGCTCCTGGGTGCCGAACGTCGCGTAGGGGGCCGTCCGGGGGGAGCCGCCCAGGTTGAGGCAGGCGTAGTGCAGCGGCGGCAGCTCGTCGAAGCAGCACGACACGGCGGTGGAGGCCATCGCGTGGGCGTGGGTCACCGCCAGGGCGGGGGTGGCCTTGTAGATCCCGGTGTGCAGCGGGGTCTCCGAGGTCGGCGCCAGGTCGCCTTGGACGACCTTGCCGTCGAGGTCGATGACCGTGATCATCTCGGCCGTCACGGTGGACAGATCGGACCCGGTCGGCGTGACGGCCACCAGGTCGCCCCCTCGGGCCGAGATGTTGCCCGACGTGCCGGTGACGAGGCCCTTCGCCGCCAGGTGGCGGCTGGCCTGGGCCACGGCCTCTCGTTCATCGGGCAGGAGCAGGCTGCTCATCGTGCGTCCTCTCTCGGGTCGGTCTCCTCCGGGGCGCGAGCCGCCCAGGGGCACATCCTGCGCCCGATCGCGCGCCGGTTCCAATCGACGGCCGTCCCACCCTGGCGTCGCCCCCGAGGGTCCCGCCGACGCCCACCCGCTTCCCGCTCAGCCGTTGAGCGAGGTCCGGGACAGCTGGTAGATGGAGGTGTAGGGCACGCCGGAGATGGGGATCGTGAGGGTCATCGAGTCCCCCTGGCAGGTCCACTGGGTCTCGTGGGACACCTGGTGGACCGGCACCGTCATCGGGCCGGCGACCGGGTTGTTCTCGAGCGCGGTGACACTGCCACCCGTGGCCGTGGCGAGGTAGCTCCCGGAGGTGGCCTTGGGATCCGCCGGCAGCTGGATGGTGTAGGTAGCGGTCCCGTTGTACACGATGTGGGCCCCGGCGATGGTCACCGACACGCCCGGGTAGGTGACGGTGACGTCACCGTCCTGGTTCAGGTCCCAGATGATGCCGTGACCGCCGGAGATGGCGCCGTTACTCGAGGTCCACGACGTGGTGGTCCACGTCCCGACCATGCACGGCGCGGAGCAGAGCTGTTTGAGGCTGACGCCGTCGACGGTCACCGAGGCCGTGGCGAGGCCGCCGGTCACGGTGGCGTACTCGGTACCCCGTTCGATGGGCGAGAACTTGAGGTCGGTGCCTTCGCCCGGTGGGCACTTACAACCGCCGCTCTTGGCGCAGTAGTTGACGCCGGCCGCGTTGGCCAGGGTCGTCTCGGAGCCGTGGCCGAGCGAGAGCAGCCCGGTGGCGCCGGCGCTCGGGTTCTTCACCTGGATCACGTCGGCGGTGACGTTGATCGGACGGATCTGGGTCGCCGCGACGGCCGGATCGTTGACGATCACGTTGCCGCCGTTCCCGACGGTGCTCGTCGACGGAAGCGACTGAGGATGCTGCGGGAAGCCGGCCGACGAGGCCGTCCAGGGGTGACCGTTGTAGCGACCCTGGGCGTAGCCGGATCCCCAGTTCTGCAGGAACTGCTGCGAGGGCGTGAAGGCGTTCCAACCGGCGACATTGGAGCCCCCCGAAGCGAGGAGGGCCCGTCCGGCCGGGATGATGTGACTCCAGACGTCGACCCCGTTGTACTGGAGCTGGACGTAGAAGCCGACGGCTGTGTAGGTCCGCCGGAACAAGGAGACGAACGGGCTGCTCAGGTAGTCGTCCCAGAAGCCGTCACACTGCTCGTCGTTGCCAGCGAGGTTGCAGGCCACCCACTCGGGTACCCCCTCGACGTACCAACTCGGCATGTTGCCGTAGCCGGCACCCAGCGTCTCGAAGAGGAGGCAATGGGCCATCTCGTGGAAGAAGGCCTGCTGGGTCGTGGTGCCCTGCCCGGGTCCACCGGCGTCGGGTTGCACATGGATCACACAGCTGGTCAGGCTCTCGGTCCCGGCCGCCGGCTCGCTGCCGTTGCAGGCGATCGTGTACATGGCCGCGCCCTTCTCCACGTTCTTCGTGTTGACCTCGACGTAGATCGGGTTGGGCATCGAGCTCCCCGGGATGTGGTCGAGGAGCTGGGAGCGGATGGATTTGACCTGGCCCACGAAGACGTCCGAGCCCGCCGAATCGGTGGTGGGACAGGCGGCGTTCGGGTTGACGTCTTCGATCCGTAACGCGGTGAGGGCGATACCGGGGGACCCGTCCACCGGCGTCGGTACGGCGGTAGCTGCCAGCCCGAGGTCCCGGTCGACGGCCCGCTGCTGGTCCGGCCGCAGGAGCGACCAGTCGCGGAGGACCGCGTTCACGGCGATCGTGCCCGACCCGATGGGCCCCTTCGGGCCTTTGGGGACGACGGCGCCGGGAACCGGGCCGACGGCCAGGGCGAAGGCGGACAGCGCGTGCGCCAAGCTCATCTCCCCGCCGGACTGCACCTCGCTCGTCAACTCGGCCCAGGCCGTCGCCGGCCGCTGTCCCGGTCGAGCGCCACCGGCCGACGACGTGGGGTTGGCCTCGGTGCTCAACCATCCGGCCGCCACGAGGGCGGCGGCCGAGAACACGAGGAGCGCGGTCACACCGAACCGCCGGTGACGTCGCGTCGAACCGGTGGGACCGTCCAGTTGCTCCGCCATGGCGGGGCAGCCTATGCGACCACCCCATGGCCAATTGGCCATACCAACTGCGAGAATTCAGTGGTCACCGGCCTCCCCGCCCCTCTGTCCGTGGAAGAACGATGGGCGAACAAGTGTTCGGCGCCGGTCACTACACTGTCCGCCGTGACCGCGTTGCAGGGCTCACTGCTCGACCTGGCGGGAGAGTACGGGCCGCGCCCCTTGGGTCCGCTCGTCGAGCGGACCGAGCTCGGCCAGGGTGCCTGGATCGACGTCGCCCGGCACTGGGTGGTCGGGGCCGACCCGCTCTTCGAGCGCCTGGTGGCCGAGGTGGCCTGGGAGAGCGAACGTCGCCGCATGTACGACCGGATGGTCGACGTCCCTCGGCTGCTCCGCTTCTACGGGGAGGACGAGCCCTTCCCGGACGAGATCCTCGTCCGGTGCCGGGACGCGCTCAGCGAGTGGTACGCCGCCGAGACGGGTGGGCCCTTCGTGACGTGCGGTCTCGCCTACTACCGCGACGGCGGTGACAGCGTGGCCCTTCATGGCGACAGGATCGGTCGGGGGGCCACGGAGGACACCCTCGTGGCCATTCTCTCGTTGGGCGCACCGCGCCGACTGCTGCTTCGCCCGCGCGGTGGTGGTCCGTCGCTCCGCCTTGAGCCGGCCGGCGGCGACCTTCTCGTCATGGGTGGCAGCTGCCAACGGACCTGGGAACACGGTGTGCCCAAGACCCTAAGGGCCGTCGGCCCGCGCGTCAGCGTCCAGTTCCGGCCGGCGGGGGTGCGCTAATTAGCCTGCAGAGATCTGGATGGTCAGGCTGTGGTCGGTGCCGTGGCAGTCGATTCGGAATGTGGAGGCGGTGTACAGCGCCTCCGTCAGCTTGGCGGCGGTATCAGCCGTCAGAAGGATGCAGTAACCGTCCTCTTGGAACCGGATGGTGTCAGCCTGTTCGTTGGATGGCACAAAGAGGGCAAACCACGCTGTCACCAGCGAACCATCCATGCGATCGTCAGTAATCGCCATCGGCTCGTCCTGGCCTGGCCTCCAGATCAGTGCGGCCAGAACTGATGGATCCCGGCCTGTCAGGACTGCGATCGCCTGTCCTTCAGCCAATCTCTCCGCCGTTGCGATCGCTGCTGATCTTGGCATGACCAATCGCATCTCGTGGCCATTGATCGTTGCTGAGCCGCTTGCGACATGCAGTTTGTTCGCCTTGGAAAGAATGCTCCGATCTGTGTCGTCGTCCGTGTACAAAGACGAACGGCGAGGATCAGACCAATATGGCCAAGGGAAGAACCGATAGGCCAATCCTAAGCGAGAAAGAACCCTATACACACTGCAACGGTGCGCCATGTCCGCCTCTTCGGCAGTCAGGAAAACACCGGACAGAGTGCCGCGAGGAGCAACGGCATCTGGCACTGATCCAACGGCGCTGTAGGCGACACCGGTGAATGGCCCCAGATTGAATGGCCCCGGCGCTCGGTAGAAGCTCAGATCGCCTTCCCCCACAATCCGCCCTTGCTCTGCGAAGTCGAGGAGCGCACGGACGTAACCCAACACGCCGCTTGGAAAGTCGTTGACGTCGTCCGAGTCACGGACGATGGTCAGAGCAACTTCCTGCTGTCTGTGGCGGAGCAGACCGTTCGTCAGCACCGTCCAGCAGGGGAAGGACGGCCCGCCGACCGGAGCATCGTGGAGGTGGATGTTTGCCGATAGGAACCCGGGGACCAACTCCACATGTAGTGTCGGCTCCATCTTCACAAGCGTGGCACACCGAGTTACCGCGGTTCGGTCCTGCCGTGCCACCCATCGCCGGTTCAGTGCAGCAGACTTTGGTTCGGCTGAACGGAGTGCAAATGATCGCGAGCGGGCGCACCCCGCTCAGTTCCGAGGAGCCCGCCAACGACGGTGACGCTCAGGCTCACCGTTCTGGTTCAAACCGTCGATGACGTCGTTGATGGCGTCGCGCAGGAGGTCGCCCATCTCCTGATTGGGCACTTTGGCGAATGCTCGGCCGTTGCACCCGGTCGGCGCTGCTCCACCGGTTCCACGGCTTCAGCGACGGCGTGGGCCACGTCGAGTGGCTCGTGGCCAACCGGGGTCACGAGTCGGTTACGGCCTGGTCGGACGGCCGGTGCATCGGCCTGGCCACACTGGCCGAGGGAGACGGCCGCCACGACCTCGCCGTCTTGGTCGAGGACGCCTGGCAGCGGCATGGCGTGGGCACCCGCCTCGTGGGCCGGCTGATCCTCTGGGCCCGTACCCGCGGGGTCGAGGAGATCGGCGCCGACGTGATGGACGACGACGCCTTCGTCTCGCAGGCCCTCCGCCGGGTCGGGCCGCTCCGGGCCAGCCTCTCGTCGGGCGTCTACTCGGCCCGCATGGATCTCACCAGCGTACCGGACACCCGATGATCGAGGACCCGGTCGAGCTGAGCGCCGGCTACTGGGCGCCGGCGCCGACGGGCTGGAAGCGGTAGAGCGCGCTGCCCTCGCCCGTCTCGCTGAACACCATCTGGACCTCCTGGCCGATCGCCACGTCGGCCGGGTCGCACCCGACGACGTTCGTCAGCACCCTGGGGCCCTCCGCCAGCTCCACATAGGCGACGACGTAGGGCACGGTTTCCCGGTAGGGGCCGGCGCTCCGGTGCACCACGGTGTAGCTGTACACGGTGCCCCGTCCCGACGCATCGAACGGGCGCAGGTCGGTACCGCCGCAGACGGGGCACATCGACCGCGGGTACCAGACGACAGCGTCGCAGCCGGCGCACCGGTGGAGCAGCAGCCGGTGGTCGGCGGTGGCGTCCCAGAACGCCCCGGTCTCCGGGGTGCGCTCGGGCTGGGGCGAGGGGAGCGCAGCCGTCACGCGTCCTCCCGGCCCAAGATGAGCGTCGCGCTCCCCGTCCGGGTGGCGATCGACCCGCCGGTGCCGTGGGCGAGGGCGATCTCGCAGTCAGGTACTTGGACCGACGGGTTGGCCTCCGCCCGGAGCTGTCGGACGGCCTCGATGATCTTGGTCATTCCGCCCCGGTTCGACGGGTGGTTGTTGCACAGGCCGCCCCCGTCGGTGTTGAAGGGGAGTCGGCCCGCCGGCGCCACCAGGGCGCCGTCCATCACGAAGCGGCCACCGTCGCCCTTCTCGCAGAAGCCGAGGTCCTCGATGGTCTCGATCACCGTGATGGTGAACGAGTCATAGATGGACACGTAGTCGACGTCGCCAGGCTCGACCCTGGCCTCCTCGAAGGCCCGCGGACCGGTCATGGCGGCGGCCGTGTAGGTGAGGTCCACCCGGCCGTTGTCCGTGTGCTTCACCGCCTCGGCCTGGGCGAGCACTTTGACCGTCGTCCGGTCGAGGCTCCGGGCCACCTCGGGGCTCACCACCACCACCGCCCCGCCGCCGTCGGTGATGACGCAGCAGTCCAGCCGGTGGAGCGGGGAGCTGATGACAGGAGAGTCCAACACCTCCTCCACCGTGACGGGGTCGCGCAGGAGGGCGTGCGGGTTGTGCTGGGCGTGGAGCGAGGCCGCCACCTTCACCTCGGCCAGCTGGGCGCCCGTGGTGCCGTACTCGTACATGTGGCGCTGCGCGGCCAGGGCGTAGCCCGCCACCGGGGACATGCCCCAGACCGACTCGAACGCCGCTTCGGGTGACCCCGAGGAGCGGGCCACCGGCGGCTCGGACCGGCTCCGGGGCAGGCCGGCCATCGTCACGAGGGCCACCGTGCAGTGCCCGGCGGCGATGGCCGCCGCCGCGTGGCCGACATGGATGAGGTAGGAGGACCCACCGGTTTCGGTCGAGTCGATCACCCGTGGGTGGAGCCCGAGATAGTCGACCATCGAGACGGGACCGAAGCCCGCTGTCGAGTCGCAGAAGTAACCGTCGACGTCGCCGAGCCTGAGCCCGGCGTCGGCCAGCGCCCCCGCCGCCACCTCGGCGTGCAGCTGGTAGAGGCTGCGGTCCGGGATCTCCCGCCTCGGATGCTCGAACACACCGGCGATGTGCGCCTTGTTTCGCAGGCTCACGTCGCCTCCCAGCTCGCCACGGGGTCACAAGTTACCCGTCGAGGTGGGACGCACCGCCGTTGTGCCCTGGGCCGACGAATCGGTACCGTCGGGCCCTGTTCGTCCGACCCCGAGCGAGGAGGGTGGCGATGTCGGGTCTCAACAGCGGTCGGGTGGCCATCGTGACCGGTGCCGCCCGGGGCATCGGCCGGGGCCACGCGCTGGAGCTCGCCCGTCAGGGGGCCAAGGTCGTTGTGAACGACCTCGGGACCGAGATCGACGGGCAGGGCCGGTCGACCGGGCCGGCGGACGAGGTCGTCGAGCTGATTCGGGACGCGGGCGGTGAGGCGGTGGCCAACGGCGACGACGTCTCGGACTGGGAAGGTGCCGGCCGACTGGTCGACACGGCCCTCGAGACCTTCGGCGGCCTCGACATCGTGGTGAACAACGCCGGGATCCTCCGGGACCGGATGTTCGTCAACATGACCGTCGACGACTGGGACTCGGTGATCCGGGTGCACCTGCGGGGGACCTTCGCCCCGGCCGCCCGGGCGGCCCGCTACTGGCGGGAGCGGTCCAAGGAGGGGCACTCGAACGACGCCCGGATCATCAACACGACGTCGGCGTCGGGCATCTACGGCAACATCGGCCAGGCGAATTACGGCGCGGCCAAGGCCGGTATCGCGGCCTTCACGATCATCACCGCCAAGGAGCTCGGTCGCTACGGCGTGACGGTCAACGCCGTCAGCCCGGGCGCCCGCACCCGGATGACCGAAGGGGTGAACCCGGCGGCCTACGCATCGGTTCCCGAGGGGCAGTTCGACGCGGCCGATCCGGAGAACATCGCTCCCCTCGTGGCCTGGTTGGCCAGCCCGGAGTCGGCCCACGTCACCGGGCGTGTCTTCGCCGTTCGGGGCGGGCGCATCGGCATCGCCGAAGGGTGGCACCTCGGCCCGAGGGTCGAGCAGGACGAGCGGTGGGACCCGGTGAGGCTCGGTCCGATCGTGAACGACCTGCTCGAGCGGGCCGCCGGGAACGCCGACCTCCAGGGAGCCATCCCGGAGTGACGCGGCCGGGGGCCTCAGCGCTCGCCGGTCCAGTCGTTGGCCTGCCGGAGCACCTCAGTGAACGGCACGTCGCGGTCGTAGCTCGGTTCCCTCGGCAGGCCGAGCGCCTGCTCGGCGATGCTGTTGCGCTGCACCTCGTTGGTGCCGCCGGCGATCGAGGAGATCCGGCCGTCGAGGTAGACGGTCGAGGTGGCCGCTCCGTCGGGGTCGTCCTCGGTCCAGGTCATGGCGGGCCCGCCACCGATCTCCACCCCGGCCCGGGCCCGGAACGGTCGGTAGGTACCCCGGAACAGCTTCCCGTAGGCGGCCACCCCCGGGTTGAGGCGGCCCAGCCGTCCCATCTCGGTGATGCGGGCGGCGAGGGCCCGGCCGACGAAGTCCATGGCGTGGACCCGGGCGAGCCATTGGCGGACGACCGGGTCGTCGAGCCGCCCCACCCGTTGGGCCAGGTCGACCAGGTCGGGGGGGAGCGGCCCGGGCCCGAGCGGCAGACCCGACTCGGGCCGGCCGGCCCCGCGCTCGAACGTGAGCAGCGTCCGGGTGACGCTCCAGCCTTCGTTCACGTCACCGATCCGGTCGGCGTCGGGGACGACGACGTCGTCGAAGAACTCCTCGCAGAATTCCCGGCTCTCGTTGATCTGCTTGATCGGGCGGATCGTGAGGCCCGGCGCGTCGCAGGGCACGGCGAACCAGGTGAGGCCGCGGTGCTTGGGGACGTCCCAGTCGGTGCGGGCGAGGCACATCCCCCAGTCGGCCAGGTGGGCCATCGTGCTCCAGATCTTCTGCCCGTTCAGCACCCACTGGTCGCCGTCCCGCTCGGCCCGGGTCCTCGCCCCGGCCAGGTCGGACCCCGAGGACGGCTCCGAGAAGAACTGGCACACGAGCGCCGACCCCTCGAGCACCTTGGGCACGAACCGGCGGAGGAATTCCGGCGAGGCGTGGGCCAGCATGGTCGGGACGCACACGTAGAACGTGGTGGCGAGGAGGGGCCCGAACTCCGGCGTGACGTAGTCGGCCGCCTCGACGGCGAAGGCCCACTCGTAGGTGGTCGGCAGGCCCCGGCCGCCGTACTCCTCGGGCCAGCTGATGCCGGCGTAGCCCGCATGGAAGAGCCGCTGCTGGAGCGTCCGGTTGGCAGCGATCGACGCCGGTGTCACCGGCGTCGCCGGAACGCCGGCGACCCGCCGCTCGAGGTTGTCGGCCAACCACCGTCGGGCCGTCAGGCGGTACTCCTCGAGGCCGGGGCCTCCGTCGGTCGGGATCGCCTCTTCGTTCATCGCATCACAACCCGTGCAGTCGGCAGATGCGCTCGCGGTGCCAGTCGGGCTGCCCGAAGAGCAGGGAGTTCATGGTGATGCGTCGTAGGAAGAGGTGCAGGTCGTGGTCCCACGTGTAGCCGATCCCGCCGAACAGCTGGAAGCAGCCCTGGGCGATGTCGATGCCCCCGTCGCCGACCCAGGACTTGGCGATGCTGACCATTTCGCCGGCGTCATGGCGGCCGGCGGCGATGGCGCGGACCGCGGCGGCGGCCACGGCCTTGCTGCTCTCGAGGGCGAGGCTCATGTCGGCCAGCTGGTGCTTGACCGCCTGGAACGAACCGATGGGCCGACCGAAGGCGATGCGGTCCTTGGCGTACTCGCAGGTCATCTCGAACAGCGCGTCCAGGGCGCCGACGGTCTCAGTAGTGGTGAGGGCACAGGCGAGCTGCAACTGCCGTTCGGCATCGGCCGCCGACTGACCGGCCCTGCCGAGCACCGAGCTTGTCGGGACCCTGGCGCCTTCGAAGGCGACGGCGGCCAACCGCTGGGTGATGTCGTGCCCGCGCAACGGGGTCGCCGTGACACCCGGCGTCGTCGCGCTCAGCAGGAACTGGGTCAGCCCGGCCGGGCCGGTCGCGGTGACGAGCAAGCATTCGGCCGTCGCGCCGTCCTGGACGAGGCTGGCCCGTCCGTTCAACACGAACCCGTCGCTGTCGGCGGTCGCCGTGACGGCCCGGCCTGGGTCGTAGTCCCCGGTGCCATCGGCGACCACCCACGTGGCGACGGCTTCGCCGGTGAGGAGGGCGGGCAGGAGCGCCGCCCGCTGGTCGGGGGTACCGATCGTGGCGACCGCCGCAGCCACGACGTTCATCGAGACGAACGGCCCGGGCTGGAGACCGCGGCCACGCTCTTCGGCCACGATCGCCAGATCGGCCAACCCGTCGCCGGACACGCTCCCGCCGCCGTCGGCCTCAGCCACGAGCATGGCGAACCACCCGAGCTCGGCCGCGGCCCGCATGTAACCGACGGGTACCCCCGAAGGGCTGTCGACGAGCTCCCGCACGGTCGAGAGGGGACTGGCCGCTTCGACGAACTTGGCGTTCGTCTGTCGCAGCAGCTCCTGCTCGCTGCTGAGGTCAAGCTCCACGGGTCCCGACCTCCGCCGTCAGGCGCGGTGCCCTGATGGGGCGAGTGTTCGTTGCCACGGTGGTCACGGTACCGCCCCGTCGGGCCACCCTTTGGGCGGTCGCCTAGGCGATACCATGCGCCCCGGGTCGGAGGACCTGGTCGAGCCGCCGACGCCGGATCGGGGGATGCGGTGCTGCAGTACGTGATCGCAGGCCTGGTGCTGGGCGGGATCTACGCCATCGCCGCGGCCGGCCTCGTCGTGACCTTCCAGTCGGCCGGTGTCCTCAACTTCGCCTTCGGGGCGATCGCCTTCGCTATCGCCCGCTTCTACTACTACCTGAACACCCAGCAGCACTGGGCCATCGTGCCTGCCGCGGTGGTGTCCATCCTCCTCTTCGGGCCAGCCCTCGGCATCGGCCTCTACTTCATCCTTTTCAGACGCCTTCGGTTGGCCTCGACCCTCGTCAAGATCGTGGCCACCATCGGCGTGGCCGTCGCCATCCCTCCGGCCGCCTCCCTCATCTTCGGCAACCAGACCATCCTGGGGGCGCCCGGACTGGCTCCCCAGCCGGTGCGGGTCTTCGAGTTCCTTGGTGTCCCGGTGACGATGGACCAAATCATCGTCTACTGCTGCGTGCTGGCCATCGTGGTCGTCGGTGCTGTGGTGCTGCGCTTCACCGACATCGGCTTGAAGGTCCGGGCCATGGTCGATTCGCCGGCCATGACCTCGTTGTCGGGAACGAGCCCCGACGCCGTGTCCCTGGGCGTCTGGGCCGTGAGCACGACGCTGGCCGGCCTGGCCGGCGTCCTCGCGGCGCCGGTCATCGGCCTCGACCCCGGTGACTTCACGCTGCTGATGGTGGCGGCGTTTGCCGCGGTGATCGCCGCCCGGATGCGCAACCTGGTCGTCGCCGTGGCCGTCGGGCTGGGTATGGGCATCGCCGGGTCGTTGGTGCAGTACCTGCTGCCGCCGTCCACGTCGCTCAGCTCCGACGTGATTCCGAGCATCCCGTTCATCGTGACCGCCATCTTCCTCATCTACTTCATGATCCGAGGGACGGTAGTGGACGAGGAGGAGGGCGTCGGAGGGGCGCTCGACCATGCGATCATGCCGCAGGGGTTCGTGACGGCCACAGGCAGCGGTCGCCAGGCACCACTGCTCGGTTGGCAGCCAACGGCACTCGGCCTCGGCATCATCTGCATCCTGCCGTTGATCATGAGCGCGTTCTGGGTGGGCCTGCTCGCCCAAGGCGTAGGCCTCGCCATCATCTTCCTCTCCTTCACGCTCGTCACCGGCGAGGGCGGGATGATCTGGCTCTGCCAGGCCACGTTCGCCGGCATTGGTGCCGTCACTGCGGCCCACCTGGCCGTCACTGACCACTGGCCCGTGCTGGCCGCGATCGTCGTGGGTGGCGTCGTGGCTGTTCCTTTCGGCCTCATCATCGGCTTCCTCACCATCCGCCTCGGCAACCTCTACGTGGCGCTGGTGACCCTCATCTTCAGTCTGTTGTTTGAAAACCTGGTGTTCAGTCAGAACGTGTTCTCCAACGACGGCATCGGCGTCAACGTCACACTGCCAGCCTTCGCCTCCGGCCCGGCCGCCTTCACCTACCTCTGTCTGATCGCCTTCGGGATCCTGAGCCTCCTGATCGTCAACCTCCGTCGGTCGACGACCGGGCTCGCGCTGAACGCCGTCCGCTGGAGCCCGGCCGGCAGTCGGACCATGGGTATCAGCGTGCTCCACATGAAGGTCCTGGTCGCGAGCCTTGCCGCCTTCACGGCTGGCATCGGTGGCTCCCTGTACGCGCTCTCACTCGGTGTGGCGCTGCCGACCAACTACTCGGCCCTCGGGGGCTACATCTGGCTGGCCGTCCTCGTGACCCTCGGCATCCGCTCCAACATGGCCGCGCTCATGGCCGCCCTCTCTTTCACGCTTCTCCAGGGCCTCGTGGTGTTTCTCGGCCTCCCCACAGGTTTCAACGAAGTGGCGCCGATCCTCTTCGGTGTGGGAGCCATCCAGGTGGCCAAGTTCCCCAACGGGGTGATGACCGAGAACGCGCGCAAGGTTCGCTGGGGATGGGACAAGCTGCTCAGCGCCGCGCGGCCCGACCGCACCGCCGTCTCTTCCCCCGCCCAGCCCTGAGCGCCCGGCTCCTCGTTGGTGGATGCCCCGTCAGCGCTCAGGCAGACGGGCCAGGACCTCGTCGTTGTGCTCGCCGACGTGCGGGGCCCGGCGGCGCGTCACCCAGGGCGCCGTCGGGGCCCGGTAGGGGGCACCCGGGTACACGAACGACCGGCCGAGGTCCTCGTGGGGGAGCTCGACTGGGAAGCCACGTGCCACGAATTGCTCGTTGCCGACGACTTCTTCAGGGGCGAGGACGATCCCGACGGCGATCCCCCGACGCTGGGCGCCGGTGAAGAACTCCTCGTCCCGCAGGTGCGCCGCGACACAGCGCAGGGCGTCGGAGCCGGCCCGGTACATGGCGGCGGATTCGGGGTCCGATGACAGCTCGGACAGGGACACCCCGCCCCGCTCGACGGCCAGCTCCACGAAGAAGAACTCCTCGACCTCCTCGGCGAGGCCAAGTTCGTTGACCCAGTCGGCGATGGCCCGGTACTCGGCGGCGTAACGGGGCCAGGCGGCTATCACATCGTGGCCGTCGTTCGTCCGCAGGATCCGGGGCGGGGTCGGCCACACCGCGGCGTGGCGGAACGTCTGGCGCTCCACCGTGGCCTGGGCGACGAGCCACTCGTAGGTGGCCGCCTCGGTAGTGACATTCGAGGCCGCATGGGCGCTCACGTCGACGAGCTGGCCCAGCCTGAGGGTCTGGCGGGTGTAGAGCGCGGCCATCGTTCCCATGACGGCCCAGAGCGCCGCCGTGTGGAGGGACTGGTTGCCCCCCGGACGGACCGGCGGGAGCGAGCGGTCGTCGTAGCCGCAGCTCCAGGCGGGGCCGGCCCGGGCAGCGATCGTGAGATCGGTTGCCGGCTCACCGGATCGCGGATCGCGCCGGCCGAAAGGCGTGACCGACGTCCACACGAGGCCCGTCTGGTCGGGCGCCAGGTCGTCATAGTCCAGCCCGAGCGCCGCCAGCCGACCGGGCGGCTGGGCCTCGAGGACCACCTCGGCCGAGCCCACGAGCTGGCGGAACCGGGTCGCGTCGCCGACGTCGTCGAGGTCGAGCGTGACGCTCAGCTTCCCGGTGTTGTAGTACCACCACCAGAGGCTGCGATCGGGATGGGGCGCGTCGTCGAGGAACGGTTCGTACCACCTGGTCGCGTGCCCGTCCGGCGGCTCGACCACGATCACCTCGGCGCCGAGGTCGGCCAGCATCTTGCCGGCGAAGGCGCCGAGCTCGCTGGCCAGCTCCACGACGCGCACGCCGGCGAGCACCCCGTCAGGGACTGGCGGCCCGCTCATATGACGCCAGCCTTCCGCAGCGAGGCCAGTTCCTCCGCGCTGTACCCGAGCAGGCCACCCAGCACGAGATCGTTGTCCTCACCCAGGCACGGCGCGGCCATCTCGATCTCCCAGTCGGAGGCGGAGAAGTGCACCGGCAGCCCGTCGACCCGCACCGTGCCCATCTCCGAATGGGTGACTGCTGGCCAGAGGCCCCAGTCCACCGTGGACGGGTCATCGTCGATCCGCTCACCCGGTCGCTGCACCGCGGCAGCCGGGACGCCGGCCTCTCGCAACCGGAGTGCCGTGTCGAATCGGTCTCGCTCGGCCGTCCAGGCGGCGAGAAGGTCGTCGAGTTTCTCCTCGGCTGCGAGCCGACCGTCGACGCTCGCCAGCTGGGCGTCGGCCGACCAGTCGGTGGCCACGACGGTTGCCAGGCGCTGCCAGTCCTGGTCGTGGCGGCAGGCGATGGCGACCCAGTTGTCCTCGCCGACGGACGGGTAGATCCCATGGGGGACCATCTTCGGGGAGGGGCTGCGGTTGGCGTGGGGCGAGCCGGCGCGTCGGACCGGCCGCCTGTTGACGGTCCAGTCGAGCAGCGCCGGTCCGTTCAGCAGCGCCCCGGCATCCGCGCACGACACATCGATCCACTGCCCCTCGCCGGTCCGGTCGCGGTGCAACAGGCCGGCAATGACCGCGATGGCCATGAAGTTGGCCCCGTGATGGTCCATGTACGAGTACCCGATGCCCGCCGGGACCTGGTCCGGGAGACCGGTCGAGAAGGCCAGGCCGCAGCAGGCCTGGACCAGGGGGCCCCACGTCTTGAACTCCCGGTAGGGGCCGGTGTGACCGAACCCGGAGTTGGACACGTAGACGATGTCCGCCTTGATCTCACGGAGCTCCTCGTAGGCAAACCCGAGTCGTGCCATGACCCCCGGTGCGAAGTTCTCCGTCACCACGTCAGAGATGGCGACCAGTTCTCGCAAGAGATCCTTACCGGCCTGGGTGCGTAGGTTGATCGTCACACCGAGTTTGCCGACGTTGTGGTTGTTGAACGCCCCGCCCATGTCACGACCACGGCGTTCGTCGACGAACGGCGCGACACCGCGGAGGACGTCCCAGTAGCCCTCGGTCACCGGATCTTCGATCCGGATGACCTCGGCCCCCATGGCGGCGAGGAATCGCGTCGCACCCGCCCCGGCGAGCTGACCGGACAGATCACAGATCCGGACACCGGCCAGGGCCTGCGGGTGCGACGGCGCCCGGTCGGCGGCGAGCGTCCGCCGTCTCCCAGTCGGGTGCTCGTCCGTCGGCATGGCGTCATTATCACGGACGGCGGGCCGGGTATGCCGAGATTCGGGACCAATCGCCGAATGGTGCTTCAGGTGTTGATGATGCTCCCGTCCGTCGCATTGATCTGATCCCATATTCGACGGAGCATGTCGAGGAGTTCCTGATGACCGGCCCGGATGCCCACCAGTCGGTCGAGGATGATCTTCTGGGTGATGGCGTCGAACAGAGTGACGATGCCCTCGGCCGGGTACTCCTTGGCGTCGACCCCCATCTTTTCGAGCATGTCGCTCACGCGCTGCTCGCGCAGCTTGCGGCTCATCGTGGAGGTTTGCACATACTGCTTGCGGATCTTGGGCCGGTTGGCCGCCAAGGTCAGGTTCTCAAGCCAGATCTTCCCCCATCCCCGCTCGAAGTCGGTGGTGATCATGGCCTCCATCTCCTGGAACCAGCCGTCCACGAAGATGCCATCGCCGCCGTAGATCTCCTGCGAGCGCTTCTTGACCGAGAGGGAGACCCGCTCGAGCACGCCCAACAAGAGCTCTTCGATCGTGCCGAAGTGGTAGTGCACGAGAGCCTGGTTGACTCCCGCGCGGTCGGCGACCTTGCGGGTCGTGATGCCGACGACGCCCTTGGAGATGAGAAGTTCCTCCGCCGCGTCCAGCAAGGCCTTGCGTGTCGCCTCTCCCGCTTCGGACACCGGTTGGCTCCCCTGTGAAACGCCGTGACGGCGGCTCGCTCTTCTCCGCCCAGCCTATCGCTCGAGGCTTCTCATCTCATGACCGTATCCAGCACGAGTGGCGGCGCTGATGAGGACGCGCGTCACGACTGAGAGGAGCGGCGAAGGTATTCGACGCCCCGGCGTAGAGTCCCCGTCCCGGACGGGCACCACCGGGATGGTGGACGGGAGCCGGAGCTCCGACGCCGACCTGCGCCGACTGCAGGTTCTTGATCCATCAGCCGTCGTTCGTGGGCCGTCGGGTGTCGGGTGTCGGGGACACAACGTCGATGGAGAGGCCGCGTCGGGCAAGAGGACCCTCTTCAATCGCACACTGAACGACAAGGCTTGGCAACCGGATGGACCCGTCCTCGAGCTGCTCGGCCCCCTCGAGCCCCCAGCGGGAGGGCCTGCCGCTCACGAGCGACCTCGTCGATGGCGACGCCGAGGAGGTCGGCATCGGGATGCCGCTTCGCGTCACGTTCGAGTCGCAGAGTGACGGCGTCGTCCCGCTATTCCGGCCCGACGGCTGATCGACCCATCGGTCGGCTTCTACGCCACGGTTTGGGCGGACGCACAAGAACATCGACCCAGGCCGTGGTAGACAGATGCCCAGGAACCGCATCGGCGGTGCCGGGCGGTTCCCATACCAGGTGGACGACGCGGGCGGTCCGACCCCCGTCGCAGAGGACAGAGGGGACAGCCGTGGCCAGGTGGAAGTTCGACCTCTTCATCGACGGCAAGTGGACCACTGGCGAGAGTGACGCGGTCATCGACGTCATCGACCCCGCCACCGAGGAGCTCATCGGGCAGGTCCCTGATGCGACGACCGGTGACGCGGTGCACGCCATCGAGGCGGCGCGCAGGGCCTTCGACGAGGGTCCCTGGCCCTTCACCAAGCCGGCCGAGCGGGCGGCCCTTCTCGTCCGGATGGCCGAGATCCTTGAGTCCCGGGCCGCCGACCTCCGGGAGCTGATCGTCGCCGAGACCGGATCCACCGGGATGCTCACCGACTACGTGCAGGCCGCCGGGTCGATCGGGATGTTCCGCTCGAACGCCGCCCACATCGAGCACATCGTCGAGTGGGTGGAGGCCGGACCCCCGACCGGCGGGCCGAACGGGATGTCCGGCTCGGCTCTCTTCCGCGAGCCGATCGGTGTGGTCGGCGCCATCACGCCCTTCAACTTCCCCTTCATGCTGAACGTGGTGAAGGTGGCGCCGGCCCTGGCGGCCGGCTGTACCGTCGTGCTGAAGCCACACCCTTGGACGCCGCTCGACGCGTTCGTGATCGCCCAGGCTGCCGAGGAGGCGGGCATCCCACCCGGGGTGCTGAACGTCATCACTGGCCACGCCGAGGTCGGTGACGAGATGAGCTCCAACCCAATGGTGGACATGATCGCTTTCACCGGGTCGACCGCCACCGGCCGACGCATCATGGCGAACGGTGCCAGCACTATGAAGCGCTTCCAGCTCGAGCTTGGCGGCAAGAGTGCGCAAGTGGTCCTCGACGACGTCCCGGAGGACTACGTCCGTTCCATAGGTTTCGGTTCGACGCTCGTGCATTGCGGCCAGGGCTGCGTGCTCGGCACCCGCCTCCTGCTGCCGGAGCAATTCCTCGACGTCTACAAGGAGGGGGTGGCGGCGATGGCGCCCTCCATCACGATCGGTGATCCGAGGGACCCCAACACGGTCCTCGGACCCCTGATCCGCGAGCAGCAACGCCAGAGGGTGGAGGGTTACGTACAGTCCGGGAACGAGCAAGGGGCCGAGCTCCTGACGGGTGGGAAGCGGCCTGAGGGGTTCGACAAGGGCTTCTTCTACGAGCCCACGGTCTTCATCGGCACGAACGACATGCGCATCGCCCAGGAGGAGATCTTCGGACCGGTGTTCACGGTTGTGCCCTACTCGGGCAAGGACGACGACGCCGTGCGGCTCGCGAACGACTCGATCTACGGCCTCGGCGGCGGGGTCGAATCGGCCACCACCGCCCGGGCCTTCAACGTCGCCCGGCGAATCCGGGCCGGCACAGTCCTCGCCACTGGCGTCGGCGCCAGTAGCCCGATCGACCCGGGCCCCGGCGGGGGCCAAGGACCCGGATGGGGCGAGACCATGGCTGGCATCGGCCAGAAGGGCGCGTTTGGCGGCTTCAAACAGAGCGGCGTCGGTCGCGAGTGGGGCCACCATGGCCTGGAGGAGTTCACCGAGGTGAAGTCCATCAGCTGGAGCTAAGAGCGGCGCCCGCTGGGTGGGCGCTCAGGTGGACCGCACCGCGTCGCGGCGATCCGAGCAGCCGCGCCTCGGGAAGTTCTTCAACGTCGTGTCGCCGTCGTTCGTCTCGGTCCCTCGGCGAGAACGAGCCTGGCCCAGTAGCTGGGCTCGTCGTCGAGCGGACGGCTAGCGTCACCGAGCGAGCGGCTGACGTTTCGGTCCAGGTCCTCACGTACGTCCCATGCATCTCGACGGTGACGACGAAGCTCTCCTGGAGCGCGCGACCCTCACGGCGGCCGTCGCCATGCTTCCCACCGCCGCGTCAAACGAAGGAGAGGATCGCTCCCTCGCTCGATGAGACGGCCGCCGCTGCCATCGCGCGCCGTCGATATGATCGCGACGTGTTCCGCCGGAACGATGATCAGCAGCTTTTCGAGGAGACCACCCAGCGGTTCTTGGAAACTGAGTGCCCACCGACCAAGCTGCGGGAGCTCGCCGACCACCCCGTCGGGTACGAGCCGGGGTACTGGGAGCAGGGGGCGCAGCTCGGGTGGACATCGCTCGTCGTGCCCGAAGAGGCCGGCGGGGGCAGCGTGAGCGGGCAGGGGCCGAAGGACCTCGCACTGGTCGCCTACCAGTTCGGTCTGCACGCCGCGCCAGGTCCGTTGATCGGCAGCAACGTCGTCGCCGCGGCACTCGGGCGTTGGGGAACGCCGGATCAACAGGTAGGGCCGTTGGCCCAGCTCCTGAGCGGAGAGGCGACCGGTGCGTGGGCGCTCGCCGAGGCGGCGCCCTACGACGGTCTGGGACAGGTCCAGCTGCAGGCGACCGAGGATGGCGGCGCCTTCCACCTCGAGGGCACGAAGTCCCCGGTCGAAGGCGGCGGGCAGGCCGGCTACCTCCTGGTGACGGCGGCCTCCTCCTCCGGCCCGGTGCACCTCCTCGTTGCCGCCGACGCCCCCGGCCTGGTGCGCACTCCCATGCAGGGCGTGGACATGACGCGGCGCTTCGCGGTTCTCGAGTTCGATGGCGTCCGGGTGCCGACCTCGGCGATGGTGGGTGACCGGGGTGCGGCACGGGCGGCCTTCGAATGGTTGCTGGACCTCGGTGCCACGATCCAGCTGGCGGAGATGTGCGGCGCCTTGCGCTGGGCGTTCGATACCACCCTCGAGTGGGCCTTCGCCCGGTACTCGTTCGGTCGACCGCTCGCCTCCTACCAGGAGATCAAGCACCGGTTTGCCGACATGAAGGTCTGGCTCGAGGCGAGTTTCGCGACTGCCGCCCAAGCGGCCGACGCCATCGACGCCGACGCTCCCAACCGTTCTGAGCTCGTCAGCGCCGGCAAGTTCTACGTCGGTCGCTACGGCGTCGAGCTGATCCAGGACTGCGTACAGCTGCACGGTGGTATTGGCGTCACCTTCGACCACGATCTGCACCTCTTCGTACGGCGGGTCGTTACGGACACTCAGCTCCTCGGCACGCCGGTTCAGCACGCCGCACGTCTCACCGACATCCTCGAGGCGAGGGAGATGGCCTCATGACCGACACGGCCGAGCTGGAGAGCGTGGAGAGCTTCGCCACTCGGGCCCGGGCCTGGCTGGCCGACAACTTGCCTCGGGCTCAAGACGGCGACGGGGGGTTCAGCCCGGTGGAGCGCAGCGACGAGGCGGAGCTCGCCCACATCGCCCGGTGCCGGCAGCTCCAGCGCATGCTTTTCGACGGGGGATTCGCCGGGATCTGTGTGCCGAAAGAGTACGGCGGTCAGGGTCTCACGATGGACCATCAGAGCGCCCTCAACCGGGAGATCGGCGGCTACGAATATCCGGCGGCCACGCAGATTCCGACGTTCAGCCCCTGTATGGCCGTGATACTCGAGTTCGGTACGCACGAGCAGAAGCTTCGCTTCGTCCCACCGATCCTGAAGGGCGAGACGTTCTGGATGCAGCTGCTCTCCGAGCCGAGCGGGGGTTCCGACGTGGCGGGTGCTCTCACCACCGCGATCCGTGACGGCGACGAGTGGGTGCTGAACGGTTCGAAGATCTGGACAACCGGCGCATGGTGGGCCGACTGGGGGTTGTGCCTGGTCCGCACCAACTGGGATGTTCCCAAGCACCGGGGCCTCTCGGTCTTCATGCTCGAGCTCCGCCAACCGGGCATCGAGATGCACCGCATCGAGATGCTGAACGGCTCGAAGGAGTTCTGCCAGGAGTTCATCACCGACGTCCGGATTCCCGACGACCAGCGGATCGGCGACGTGGACGACGGGTGGACCGTCGGCATCCGCTGGATGTCCCACGAGCGGTCGGTCGGCGGGGGCTCGCCGTACGTCACCGCGCCGTCCGGCCGTCCGGCCGTCGCCCTCGATCCGGACGGACCCGAAGGCATGCTCCGTCGGGCCCAGGCCCGGGGTCAGCTCGGAGAGCGCCGCGTGCGCGAGCTGATCGGCGAGGCCCGCGCCCTCGTGCTCGTGGAGGAGGCGCTGACCTCGCACTTGGCGCAAGGCATGCGCAGCGGAGCGATGTCGGATCAAGCGGCGGCGATCGGCCGGGTGGCCTTCGGTGAGCACGCCGTGCGCACCGCCACCATCAAGTTCGAGCTGCACGGTCAGAGCTCGGTGGCCTGGACCGACGACGAGTTCGAGATCGGCCGGGCCGGCACGCGCTTCCTCATGCGCCAAGCGTCGTGCATCGGCGGCGGGACCACAGAGATGGCCCGCAATGTGATCAGCGAGCGGGTCCTGGGCATGCCCCGTGAGCGGACGCTCGACAAGGACGTGCCGTTCCGCGACGTCCCGCGAGGGTGACGACGGCACCATGGTCGACGGCTCTTTGAAGCCCGCAAGGCCGTGCGACGCTCGGTACGTCCGTTCGTCCCGTGACTGGACTGGACACAACACTCGCGTCGACTCCCCGTATGGGTCCGATTCTGAGCCTGGATAAGCCATGGCCATCTGTGTTGCCTGTGGGGACGAGAACCCGGACGGACAGAAGTTCTGTGGAGCATGTGGCGCACCGCAGTCAGCCCCCCAAGCGGCCCGCCGGCGGTTCGTCACGGTCCTCTTCTGCGATGTCGTCGGCTCGACCGAGCTCGGTGAGCGGCTCGATGCTGAGCGACTCCAGAGGGTGCTTGATCGCTACCACAGAGCGATGCGGACCGTCCTCCTCCGCCACGGAGGGGTCGTCGAGAAGTTCATCGGCGACGCCGTCGTCGGTACGTTCGGCATTCCTGAAGCCCACGAGAACGACGCCCTCCGCGCCGTGCGGGCTGCGCTCGAGATGCAGGAGGCCGCGGCCGAGATCGACACCGAGCTCGCCGACCCGGAGATCCGCGTCGCCGTCCGGATCGCGATCGATGGCGGTGAGACGTATGCCGACGAGGCTCGAGCCGTCCAAGGACGAGTCGCCGGCGACGTCTTCAACACCGCCGCCCGCCTCCAGGGAGTCGCCGGCCCCAATGAGATCGTGGTCTCGGCCACCTCGGAGCGAATGCTGCGGGGCCAGGTGGAATGCGCTCCCATGGGTGCGATCGAGCTGAAGGGGAAGGCCAACCCGGTCGATGCCTACCGCGTCGTGCGCCTGGCGACCCGGGCGACCCGGCCCGACACCCCTCTCGTGGGTCGAGCCCGGTCGCTGCAGCAGCTGACCGAGGCCCTGCGCCAGGCCGTCGACGACCAGGCGGGAATCCTGGTCACGGTGCTCGGGGAGCCGGGCGTCGGGAAGAGTCGTCTGGCCGAGGCGTTCGCCCTTCACGTCAGGGATCGAGCCACCGTGCTCGAGGGTCAAACGCCCCCCTACGGCGACGGTGTGACCTTCGCCCCCCTCATCGAGCTCCTCGCGGAGGCGGCCGGGCAACCCCAAGGCGAGGCTGACGTCGTCGCCGGCCTGCTGCGCCGACGGGTGGCCGGCCAACCCGACGGTCCGGCCATCGGCGACCGCCTGGCCCAGATCCTCGGAGTCGCCGAGGCGAGCGGTTCGGAGGCGGCTTGGGCCGTGCGGCGACTGCTCGAGGTCCTCGCGTCGGAGCGGCCGGTCGTCCTGATCATGGAGGACCTGCACTGGGCCGAGACGCCCATGCTCGACCTGGCGGGCGCGGTCGTGGACCGCGTGCGCGGCCCGGTCGTCTTCTTGTGCCTGGCCCGGCCAGAGCTGCTCGAGGACCACCCGACCTGGGGGGCGGGGAAGCCGAGGGCCATCACCTGGACTCTGCCCCCGCTCGCCCCTGGGGACGCACGGCGCCTGGCGACGCACCTCCTCGGGGAGGGGACGCCCGATCTGGTCGTCGACCGGATCAGCCAACAGGCAGAGGGCAATCCCCTCTACCTGGAGCAGTTGGCGGCCATGCTCGCCGATCACGGGCTCCTCGTCGACGGCCGGTGGGTCGGGAGTGACGCGGTCGACATCGCGGTCCCGCCGACGCTGCACCTGCTGCTGGCGGAGCGGCTCGACCGCCTGAGCGGTGTTCCCCGCCTGGTCTTGGAGCGCGCCTCGGTCGAGGGTCGTCGGTTCCGGGTCTCGGCGTTGGGAGTCCTCGCCCCCGAGATCGGCCGGGACGAGATCGGTGCCGCCATCGCCGAGCTCGAACGCAAGAACTTCCTCCACGCCGAAGGCGTGACCGATGGACGGTGGCAGTTCACCCACGCCCTCTTGCGAGAGGCCGCCTACCGCGGCCTCTCGAAGCAGAGCCGGGCCGAGCTCCACGAGCGCCTGGCCGACTGGCTCCTCGTGGAGGACGCCGACCGGGCCGATGTCGACGAATCAGTCGCGCTGCATCTGCAGCACGCGATCGCGCTCCGCGAGGACCTCGGCGAACGGGACGAGCGAACGGCGGCCATGGCGGAGCAGGCAGGCCACCTGTTCGCCGAGGCCGGGCTGCGAGCATTTGCCGGGCTCGATTACGTGACCTCGCGGGACCTTCTCGGTCGCGCCGCCACGCTGCTTTCGCCTGACTCCCAGCTGCGTCTGTCGATCCTGCCCAACCTGGGCGCCGCGCTGGCCGATTCGGGGCTGGCCGAGGCGAGTGAGACGATGCTGGAGCGGGGCGGCGAGGAGGCGAGAGCTGTCCGTTCGGAGCGCGCCGAGCTGCGCATCAGAGTGCAGCTCCTGTCCAACCGGATCTATGGCCGGGCGACCGAGGAGGAGCTGGAAGCCGGCACGGCAGAGGTCGAGCGCGCCATGGAGGCTTTCCATGCGGGCGACGACGGCATCGGACTCGCGGAGGGTGCGATCGCGCTCGACAACCTGGCGTTCGTGCGCGGCCGTGCCGCGGAGGCGCAACGGTGGTCGGCCGAAGCTCTTCGCTACGCACTGCCCGCCGGCCGTCCCCGAGAGGCGACCCAGGCCGCCGGCGACCTTCTCGGGTTCGCGATCATCGGTCCGCACCCGTTCGAGCGGTTCCCGGTATTCGCACACGAGCTCCCGTGCCGTGGGGAACCCATCAGCGACGTCGTCGCGCATGCCCTGTTGGCGGCAGCCGCACTCGCCTCAGGGGACCAGGCAGGCTTCGGTGAGGAGGAGGAGCAGTGGCGGGAGCTCGTCGAGCATCACGGCCTGTCGTGGCTCGGCGCGGCCCACGCGCTCGAGATCGCCATCATGGAGCTCGCGGTCGGCCAGGCGGGGGCGGCCGAACGACGGCTCAGGGGTGCTCGGGAGTACTTTGTCGCCACCGGCAACCTTTGGTACACGAGCATCGCCGACGGGTTCCTGTGCGAGTCGATCGGGGCACAGGGCCGGCGGGAGGACTACCTGAGGCTGGCCGACGCGTTTGCCGCCACCCCCGTGGTGAACGACCCGTTCGATCTCATCAAGTTGGACCTTGCTCTGGCCCGCGCCCATCTCCTGCGGGGGTCCCTTCCTGACGCGGAGGCCCGTGCCAGGCAGGCCTGTGCGCGCGTGGCACGGACCGACTTCTTGTTCATCCGGGCGAGCGCTCTCGAGCTCCTCGCCAAGACGCTCGACGCCCGAGACCGCAAGGACGAGGCGAGCGCAGCGCTGGACGAGGCGCACCGCACACTGGTGGCCAAGGGGATCCTCTTCGCCGCCCCGCGGTAGGTCCCTACCGGCCGAGCGATGGTGCGGCGGGCCGCGCCCTTCGGCACCGCAGGCCGGTTCAGTGCGTCCAGCGGTAGTGCTCGTCGGGTTCGTAGATGACGCCCCGCTCGAGCAAGGCGGCGATCTCGTCCTCGGCGTAGCCGAGGCGTTCCATGATCGTCCGGGTGTGCTGGCCGGCGAGCGGTGCGGGGGCATAGGGCCCGGTCGGGGTCTCAGAGAAGTCGATGAGGGTGCCGAACTGCCGGATCCGACCGAGCGTCGGGTGCTCGTACTCGGTCACGAGCCCGAGCCGTTCGTTGTCGGCGTCGTGGAGGGGTAGCTCGCCGTCGTTCGTGTCGATCGAGACCTCGGCCGGCACGCCGGCCTCGGTGAGGAGGATCTGCCACGCCGGCGCGGTCTGGGTGCGGAAGGCCCGCTCGACGGCCGGCTCGATCGCCTCGCACGCCGCGATGCGGGCCTCAACCGAGTCGAAGCGTTCGAGGTCGGGTTGTCGGAGCACCCGGCACAGTTGTACCCATTGACCCTCGCCGAACGCGGCCACCTGGATCCAGCCGTCCTGGGTCTCGTAGAGGCGGTGGCACGGGGAGAAACCGGTCTGGCGACGGTCGAGGGTCGGCCGGGCCGGGCCGGGTTTGCCGTCGACGAGGAACACGTCGGAGCTGAAGACGGCCGCCCCGTTGAGGAGCGACGTCCAGAGGTCCTGCCCTTCGCCGGTGCGCCGCTGGTGGAAGAGGGCGGCGAGCACGCCGACCACCGAGACCATGGCGTTCGCCGTGTCGGCCATGCCGAAGCGCAGGTAGAGGGGTGGGTTGCCTTCGGCCACCGGGCCGGCCTCGTACTCGAGCCCGCACGCCGCCTGGTAGAGGGGATCAAGGCCGCCGAATTCCGAGAGCGGTCCTTCGGCCCCGTAGGCGTAGGTGTTGCAGTGGACGAGGTCGGGGTTGCGGGCCTTGAGGGCCTCGTAGTCGATCCCGAGTCGGGCCGCCGTGCCCTTGGTCATGTTGTGGTGCACGACGTCGGCCAGTTCGGCGAGCCGGAACACCACCTCCTGGCCGTCAGGGTCCTTCACGTCGACCGCTATGTCGAGCTTGCCGCGCTGACAGCCGAGGAAGGGTTTGCCGACCATGCGCATGCCGTCGCCCCGGACCGGTTCCACCTTGATGACCTCCGCCCCGAGGTCGCCGAGGAGCATCGGGCCGTAGGGGCCGGCGAGGTACTGGCCGAGGTCGAGGACGACGACGCCGCTCAGCGGTCCCATCAGGCCTCTTCGACCACCGACGCGGCGACCAGCGCGTCGATCTCGGCGTCGGTGTGGCCGGTTTCGCGGAGCACCTCACGGCTGTGCTCGCCCACCGCGGGCTGAGGGCCCTGCACCGCCCCGGGCGTGGCCGCCAGCACGGCTGGCAGCCCGACCTGAGTCGTGGGGCCGAGCTCGTGGTCCTCGACGGCCACGGCCATCCCGTTCGCCACGAACTGCGGGTGCGAGAAGACGTCGGCCATGGGGATCACCGCTTCGGCCCCGAGTCGCGCTTCGTGGAACTCGGCCACCAGCTCGTCGCGGCTGCGTGGGCGGTAGGCTTCTTTGAGCTCCTCCTCATGGCGGGCTCGGGCCTCGGGGTCGTTGTAGAGGGCGAGCGGGTCCACCGGGTCGAGGCCGAGGATGTCCTCGGGCGAGCGCGTCGGGGTGAGCCCGTTCATCGTGGCGGCGTGGATCCACTCGCCGTCCTCGCACTCGTAGAGCGAGTACTGGTGGACGCCCGGGGGATAGGTCTTGCCCATCATCGTCCGGAAGGCCGCGCTGGCCTTCTCGTGCTCCTGCCAGATCTGGGTGGTGTAGGCGAGAACCCCTTGGTAGAGCGAAGTCTCGACGTGCTGGCCACGCCCGCTCTCCTCCCGGTGCACGAGGGCCGAGAGGACGCCGGCCGCCAGGAGGAAGCAGGCCGCCATGCTCGGGGCGGGGAAGTGCAGGGCGATGGGTCCAGGGCGCCACCCAGGTTGTTCGTTCTGCATCCCGGCGCGGGCTTGGACGAGCGCTTCCCAGCCCGGGCGCGAGGCGAAGCGGTGATCGGGCGGATAGGCGGGCACAGAGCAGTAGACGAGGGTTGGGCAGCGGGTCGAGAGATCGTCGTAGGAGAGGCCCAGGCGCTCCATCGTCCCGGGGCTGAACGTCTCGACGAGCACGTCGGCGTCGTCGCAGAGCCGCAGGAACGTCTCCCGTCCGGCGTCCTGCTTGAGATCGAGCACGATGGAGCGGCGGCTGCGGTTCCAGACGTGATAGGCGGGTTGGCTGCGGAACGGGTCGCCGCCAGGAGGCTCCACCTTCACGACGTCGGCTCCGAGTTCGGCAAGGAGCAGTACGCCAACCGGGCCGGCGATGCCCCAGCTGAGATCGAGGATCTTGATCCCGCAGAGCGGTCCAGCAGCGGTCATGGGCCGGTCGGTCGGTTGTTCGGGCGATGCACGGTACCTCCGCTCGGTCACGATGCGTCCGGGACGCTACCGGATCGTGCCCGACGCGGCTCCTGGGTGTCGGGTCCGCTTGAGGCGGCACGACGCTGGCCGTCCCTTGACAGGATCCCAGCCCGACTGTTAAGCAAGTGCCCAACAAACCGAGTCACGGAGACCTGGGCGGCAGGCTGGCGCCCGACGACGGGCTGAGTTCTCGGCACGAGGGAGTGACCATGGCAGACGAGTACGTCTCAGACGCGTTCATCTACATGAGAGAGCGGCGGCTCCCGTACTTGACCTTCGACGCCGACAACCACCTCTACGAGAATACCGACGCCCTCACGAAGTTCATCCCCGCCGAGTACGAGGGCATCATCAAATACGTCGACATCAACAACCGGACGAAGATCGCTATCCGCGACATGATCAGCGACTTCATCCCGAACCCAACCTTCGCCCGGGTGGCCCCGCCGGGCGGGAGCGAGGCGGACCCGCAGCACCGCCGGGGCATCCCCTCGGTCGACGCGTTCTTCGACCCCGAGCCCCGGCTCGCCCTCATGAAGGACATGGGCATCGACAAGTCGATGATCTGGCCGACGCTGGCCACCGGCGTCGAGGAGCGCCTGTCCGACGATCCCGACGCCATCCAGGTCGTGCTCAAGGCGTTCAACCGCTGGATGCTCGAGCACTGGACGTACAACTTCGCCGACGCCATGTACCCGACGCCCATGATCAGCCTCTCGGTGCTCGACGAGGCGGTGAAGGAGCTGCAGTTCGTGGTGGAGCACGGGGCGAAGGCCTTCCTCCTCCACACGGCCCCGGTCCCGACATGGAAGGGGCGCAAGTCCTTCGCCCTGCCCGAGTTCGACCCCTTCTGGGAGGCGGTGCAGGAGGCCGACGTCATGGTCGGCATGCACCAGACCGACAGCGGCTACCAGCGCTACTCGAACGAGTGGGAGGGCTTCGGTGACAAGGAGTTCCGCCCGTTCGGGAAAGGCATCGACGGGCTGAACGGCTCACCCGCCTTCCTCACGCTCTCGTCCCAGAAGTCGGCCATCGTCGACGGCGTTGCCTCGATCATTGGTCACGGGGTGGCCACCCGGTTCCCGAAGTTGCGCTTCGCCCCGGTCGAGTGGGGAACGGAATTCGTGCGGCCGCTCGTCGCCCGCATCCAGCGGGCCTACGCCGAGAAGCCCGACTTCTTCGAAGAGGACCCGATGGTGATCTTCCGACGGAACATTTTCATTCACGCCTTCCACGAGCCCGACCCGGCCGGGCTGGCCGAGGTCGTCGGTGTGGACAACGTGATGTTCGGCTCGGACTTCCCCCACCGGGAGGGCCTCGCCGACCCTCTCGGCTACTCCGAGGTCGTCGAACGGCAGATGTCCCCGGAGGACACCGCCAAGGTCATGGGCGGGAACCTCGCCCGGATCATGAAGGTCTGAGTCGCCGTCGTCCTATCACCTGGGAACGGGGAACGTCGCCGTCAGGTCATCCCCCTGCTCGGTCCGAGCGGCGGGCCGCCACCCAGGTGAAAGGTTGCACCGCCCCGGTGGGCGTGACATGCCGTTCCCGCACCTCACGGACCACCTGGAACCCAGGTCCGAGGCACCTGGCGAGGTCGGTGCCCCCGTAACGGGAGACCGGCAGGCCGGAGCAGTACTCGGGCCCCTCGGGGGCGAAGGTCGCCAGCACGACCGCCCCGCCGGGGGCGACGGCCGAATCGAGCTTGGCGAGATAGGCGTCCCGGTCGGCCTCGTCGACCAGGAAGTGGAAGACGGCCCGGTCGTGCCACAGGTCGAATTGTCGGTCGGGCACCCAGTCGAGCAGGTCCAGCTGGAGGAGGACGACCGGTGCGTGGGCGCCGAGACGGTGGTGGACGGCGGCCAGGGCCACGCTCGAGACGTCCAGCACGGTCAGGTCGGTGAAGCCTCGGGCGACCAGCTCGTCGACGAAGGTCGACGCCCCGCCGCCGATGTCGACGACGGCGGCGCTCTTCGGCACGTCGAGCCGCTCGATCATCCCGAGCGACGTGGTCGGTCTCGCCAGGTACCAGCTGACGCCGGTGGTACCCCGAGACTCGTAGGCCGAGTCCCAGTGCCGGGACAGCTCGGCGCGCCCTCGTGTCACCGCGCGGACGATAGTCCTGGTGCTGATGGTCCGATGCGCAAGGTCAGGACTTGGTGGCCACGCCCTCGTACATGTACCCGAAGGGCTTCGGCCCCTTCACGTAGTACTTCTCGAGGCTGGTCCTTTCGAACCCTGCGCCGTCGACGAGCTCCTCGATCGGCCGGTTGAGGTGACAACCACCGGCCATTCGTCGTTGGATGGGCGTCAGCCGGTCCTGCCACTTGGCCACGCTGGCGTCGGGTGACTTGCCGTGCTCGACGAAGTGCATCTGGCCGCCCGGTCGGAGCACCCGGTGCATCTCGTCGAGGGCCCGCTCGACGTTGGGGATCGTGCACATGGTCCACGTGATGAGCACGTGGTCGACGCTCTCGTCGTCGAGCGGCAGGACGTCGCCGTCGAGGTCGAGGTACTCGACGGGCACTGGGCTGGCCGCCACCCGCTTGGCCGCCAGCTGTCGTCCCACCGTCGCCGGGTCGATGGCCCGGACCCGTCGTACCTCGGACGGGTAGTGGGGGACGTTGAGGCCCGAGCCGAAACCGACCTCGAGCACCTCGCCGTCCATCCCCGCGGCCACCCGGTGACGGATCTTGTCGAAGGCGGAGGTGCCGCAGGCCACGCTCACGAAGCGGGGAAGGACCTGGTCGGCATAGAAGCCCACGGCGCGAGTCTTACCTATCCGACCGGTCTACGCGCCGGCCGTCACCTCGGGCTGCCAGACGGACCCTCGGGCGAGGAGGCCGACGACCTCGTCGACCGGGAGCCCGAGCCATTCGGTCAGCACCTCGCCCGTGTGCTCACCCAGCCTCGGACCTCGGCGGGTGATGCGGCCCGGCGTGTCGCTCAACCGGCTCGGTGTGGTCGGGTACTCCACCATCCCCATGTCGGGGTGCCAGACCTCGGTGAAGGCGCCGCGAGCGCGGTGTTGCGGGTCGCGCCAGAGGTCCTCGCCGTTCTGGACGGGGCCGGCGGCGAGGCCCGCCTGTTGCAGCCGGTTGGCCGCCTGCATGGGCGTCCGCGAGCCGGCCCAGGCGCCGAGGGCCTCGGTCAGCGCCGCTCGACGCTCCGGCGTGGCCTGCTCCCCGTCCAGGCGGAGCCGTGCCTGCTCGATGTGCTCACACAGGCGGTCCCAGTCGGCGGCGTCCTCCAGTTCGACGGCCAACCAGGCGTCGTCGCCCCGGCACGGCACCACGGCCGACAACCACGAGCCGGGAACCTCGTTGGGGGCAGAGCCGGATGCTCGCCCGTTGGCCAGGAAGTCGAGGTAGAGCGGGGCCATGACGGTCGCGGCCGCCTCCGTCTGCGCCATGTCGATGGCCACACAGGCGCCCTCGTCGGCCGCGGCCAGGCCGGCGAGGACGGCGCTCGCACCGTGGAAGCCGGCCACGAAGTCGAAGTGGGTTCCGTCGAGGGCCCAGGCCTCGGTGAGTCCCACGTAGTTGTTGATGTTCGAGGCGTAGGCCCGGAAGTCGGCCAAGGGGCCCGTCCGGCCGTAGCCGGAGATCGACACGACGACGAGGTCCGGGTTCAGCGAGTGCAGTTCGGCCTCCGAACAGCCCCATGAGGCGAGCTTTCCCGGCCGGAGGTTCTCGATGAGCACGTCGACCTGTCCCACGAGACGTCGAAAGACCTCCCGGCCCTCTACGGTTGCCATCTCCAAACAGATGCTGCGCATGCTCCGGGTGAGGCCGGCGTACAGGGCCGTGTTTCGCAGGCCGGAGGGCTCGACGACTTCGGCCTGGTGGGGTGCCTCGTAGGCGCGGAGCGGATCGGGCCGGTGCCGGTCCTCGATCTTGACCACGTCCGCGCCGAGCTCGGCGAGGAGGAGTGGGCAGATGTTGCCGGCGACGAATGTGGCGAGCGAAAGGATGCGCACGCCGCCGAGCAGGCGCTCGCTCATCTCAGATGAGTCCATCCGACCGCCAGCGTTCGAGGTCGGACGGGTCGTGCTTCAGGGCGCGCACGTATACCTCCTCGTTGGCCTCGCCCAAGGTCGGGGCGGAGTGACGGTAGGAGATGAGATCGGGCGTGGACCGGAAGGGGCGACCGGGGATCGCGAACGTGCCGGTCCCTTCACGGATGGAGGGGATGAGAAAACCACGCTCTTCCAGTTGCTCCTCCTGGACGAACTCGGCGCCGGTCTGGGTGAGAGCGCACGGGAGGCCCAGGGCCTGACCGGCCTCGACGAGCTCCCGGGCGCTCCGGGTCGCCAAGTGCTCGGCGATCAGCTCCGTGAGGAGGTCGAACAGCTGGATGCGCATCTTCCTGTCGCGGTAAAGGGGCTCCGTCAGGTCATCGGGCCGCCCGAGCAGTTCCACGAAGAGGTCCCAGTGGTGCGGCGAGTTGGCGGCGACGTCCAGGAGACCGTCCGCGCACTGCCAGGTGCCCCCAGGCGGCGGCCCGAAGTTGGTCGCCCTCGTCTTGATCGTCCCATGGAGGCTGTAGAGCTCCTGGCCCAGTTGGTAGAAGAGGCCTACCTCGTGCACCGAGACGTCGATGACCTGGGACCGCAGGCGGGGCGGTGCACGCAGCACCGCTTGGACAAGAAAGGCCGCCCACAGGCCCGCTTCGTCGGTGAACTGCTGCCCGGGCATGGCCCGCGGTGGCCCCTCGGGTGGGCCGACCGGGAACATGCAGCCGCTCATGGCGAAGGAGACGAGCGGCGTGGCCCGCCAGTCGCGGTAGGGGCCGGTGAGGCCGAACGGGGTGACGAAGCAGGTGAGCACGCCCTCGGGCACCCAGGCCAGCGATGGCGGGTCCTCGACGTACCCCGCGAGGCGGCAACGCTCGCCTCTCGGTGTGGCGAGGACCACGTCGACACCGGCCGCCAACTCCGCAAGGAGCGGCTCGGCCTCCTCGCGCTCCCAGTCGAGTGTGATGCCCCGCTTGTTGTGGTGGTAGTAGGCGAAGAGCAGGCTGGACTCGGGGCCGGCCGAGCCCGATCGCGAGGGGGGCAGAAAGCGCAGAGCGTCCCCCCTCGGCAGCTCGACCTTCAGGACGTCAGCGCCCAGGTCGGCCAGGACTTTGCCGCAGTAGGCGCCGGTACGGCCGCTCAGATCCAGCACCCGGCTCCCCCACAGTGGTGGCGTCACCGGCACTGTCGGGTGGCTCGCTGGCCGAGTCGGGGCAAAGGCCGACGGCGGCACGATCGTGAGGACATGGCGCCGCAGATGTTACGGCCGGCCGAGGTCGGGAGGGCTGAGCCGCCATGATGGACGGCATGCCGATCCTCATTGCCACCGTGGCGGAGACCGACCTCGACGACCTGTTGCCTCTGGTCCGGGGCTATTGCGACTTCTACGGGGTGCAGCCCTCCGACGAGGCGCTCCGGCGTCTGTCGTGGTCCCTCCTCGAGGACCCCCTCGCCGAGGGGATCCAGCTGATCGCCCGTGACGAGGGACGACACGCCCTCGGGTTCGCCACCATCTACTGGTCCTGGTCGACCTTCTCGGCCTCGCGCATCGCCGTGATGAACGACCTATTCGTCGACCCGGACGCTCGTGGCCGAGGGGTCGGCGAGGCGCTCATCGCCGCCTGTCGGGTCAAGGCGGCTGACCGCGGGGCCACCGAACTGTCCTGGCAGACGGCCAAGGACAACGTGACCGCGCAGTCGCTCTACGACCGGATGGGCGCTGAGCGTTCGGAGTGGTTGGACTACTCGCTGTCCGTCTGAACGCGCCGGGCTCGGGCAGCCAAGAGGTGTGCCGGCGGATCGCGGTCCGGTACATTGCCGGCGGTGACCGACTACGACGCCATCGTGATCGGGGCCGGCCACAACGGCCTCACGGCGGCCGCGGTGATGGCCCGGGGCGGGATGCGGGTGCTCTGCCTCGAGAAGAACCATTTCATCGGAGGCATGGCCTCGACCGTCGAGCTGATCCGGGGCTACCGCTTCGAGCTGGCCGGGTCGATCCAGTTCCCCGTCCCCGACCAGATCTACGAGGACCTCGGCCTGGCCGAGTGCCCGATCTACGAGCCGGCGGTCCAGTCGGCCAGCATCGGCGACGACGGCCGGCCGCCGATCTTCCTCTACTCGGACCCCGAACGGCTGCTCGAGCACCTCGGCGAGACCCTCGGCATGGAGGCGGTGCTCGGCATGGCCGAGGTGGCGGCCTGGGCCGAAGCGCCCGCCCGGGCCATCGGACGCTTCGACGTGCGCCGGCCCCCGAAGTCCCTCGACGAGATGTGGGCGAGCGCCACGAACGAGAAGGAGCGCGAGGCCATCCGGATGGCCATGTTCGGCAGCGTCATGGACGTCGTGGACCGCTACCTCCCCGACAAGGAGCAGCACGCCCCGGTCCGCAGCATGCTCAGCTTCCTGTCGGTCAACTCCACCTACCGTGGCCCGGCCACGCCCGGGAGCGCCCTGTGCCTTGCTTTCGCCCTGGCCTCACCGGGGGAGGCCACGATGTCGAAGGTCCGCGGGGGCATCGGCACGATCTCGGACCACCTCCTGCGCCTCTTCGAGGCGCACGGCGGCCTGCTCCGGCGCCACGCCAAGGTCCAGCGGATCCTCGTCGAGGACGGCGCCGTCCGCGGGGTGGCGCTCGGCGACGGCGAGGAGGTCACAGCGCCGGTGGTGGTGTCGAACCTCGACCCCACGGTCACGTTCACCGAGCTGCTCGACCCTGTGAGCCTGCCGGAGGCCTTCACGGACCGGGTCCGGGGGATCGACCACCGAGCCGCCTACTTCCAGGTCCACTTCGCCCTCGACGGGCTGCCCGAGTACTCCCCGCCCTACGAGAGCCTGAGCGGCGCCGAGGGCTGCCACAACGTGACCTTCTTCGGCACCGCCGAGCAGATGCAGCTCGACTACGAGGCCTGTGTCCGGGGCCGGGTGCCCGAGGCCCCCTCGTTCAACCTGCAGATCCCGACGATGCACGAGCCGGGCCTGGCCCCGGAGGGCAAGCACGCGGCGAGCAGCTTCGCCTTCTACTTCCCGATCGGGGCCGACCGGGGCGAGCAGGCCCGCCTGCGCGACGAGATGGCCGAGCGCGTCGTGGCCCGGATCACCAAGGTGGCACCCAACTTCCGCGACCTCGTCGAGCGGCAGTTGAACTACCCCGCCTACACCTACGAGCTGATGTTCGGGTGCACCGGCGGGGACTTCACCCACGGCCTGCTCCAGCCCGAGTTCATGGGCCCGTTCCGGCCCGGCCACCGGGGCTGGCCCGACAACCCGGTGCCGGTGGAGGGCCTCTTTCTCTGCGGCGCCGGTTGCCACGGCGGCCCCGGCGTGACCTTCATCCCCGGCTACAACTGCGGCTACGCCGTGCTCGAGGAGAGCTCCTTCGCTGCGTTGTAGCGGAGCTGGCGCTCGATGAAGGCCAGGAACATGGCCACGGCGAAGGCCAGACTGGTGAAGGCGCTCATCACGAAGAAGATCCACGGAGCCCGCAGCCCCCGACGGCGGCCGTCGACGATCGTCCACAGCGGCAGCAGGAGCACGTTCACGATGATGTAGTCCTGGGCCGCCGAGTCGGCCGCCCAGTTGGTGAAGAGGAGCTTCGTGTAGTTGACGTAGTTCGCCCGGTGCCCGTAGAGGTGCGTGTAGCGGACGTTGAAGTACCAGCCGAGGACGAGCGAACAGACCCCGATGGCGTAGTAGAGGCCTTCGAGGAAGGAAACCCCGCCAGCCCGCCCCCCGGCGAAGAGTCGCTGGTTGGCCACGAAGGCGAAGGCGGTGCTGGCGATGCCGAGCACGCCGAAGATCAGCAGTTGCGACGTCATCTCCCCCCTTAACTGACTCGAGTGCGGCGGTTGACGTGGGCCACCATAAGACAGCCGGGGTGTGTCGAGGGTGGTAAGCCTTCGTAGGAGGGCCGAAGGAGGGGTGTCTACCGGGTGGCCGGGACGTGGCCCAGCAACTGGGCCATGTTCCCGCGGTAGAAGAGGTCCTTGTCCCTTTCGTCGACCGTCTCGAGGGTCGCCTCGAACTTGGCCATGGGGTCACGTCCCCCTTCGGGGTGCGGGTAGTCGGTGGAGAACATGAAGAGCTCCGACCCCGCCTGCTCCATCATCCAGCCCACCGGCTCGCCCGGGTACGGGGTGAACTTCAGGTGCCGCCGCACGTACTCCGACGGTCGGGCGGCCAGCCGCCGCAGAGGCTCTTCGGTCCGCTGAAAGGCCCGCTGAGCGTGGTCGAGATGGTGGAGCCACGAGACCACCCAGCCGGCTCCCTGCTCGATGCAGCCACCGCGCAGCTCGGGGAAGCGGTCGAAGAGGCCGTCGAGGACGAGCGTGCCCATGAACACCTCGGGGGAGTGGCTGATGGCGAGGAAGTCCTTCGACCGGACGTTCTCCCCGCCGCCCAGGTGGTCGGTCACCGGCATGGCGTTGTTGTGGAAGGCCGGGTCGAGCAGCCGTCCGCCCCCGCCCACGTGGAGGACGAACGGGACGTCGGCCGCCACGAGCGTGCCCCAGAACCCGTCGAGGTCGGGGTGGGTGGGCGACCGGTCGCCGGCGGCCGTCGAGGGCACCATGACCGCGGCGCACCCCCCGTCGATGGCCTCCCCGGCCGCCGCCACCGCCCGCTCGGGGTCGGCCAGGGGGACGAAGGCCACTGGCAGCAGCCGCTCGTCGGTGGCGCAGAAGCTGGCCATCGCCCGGTTCTGGGCGGAGGCCCCGGCGTAGAGACGTTCGAGGTCCCGGCCGGCGAACATGCTCGTGGCGAACGTGGCGAACACGAGCTGGAGGTCGAAGCCGAGCAGGTCGAGCACCCGGCTCCGCTCCGCCGGGTCGAAGCCGCCCAACGCGAACCAGCCCTTGTCCGTCAGCAGTCGCTCCTCGGCGAGGGCCGCCGTGGCGGGATCGGACCGGCGGCGCTCGGCCCGACCGATGGCGTCGTCGAGCATCGGCGCGAGGGCGTCCATCCCCCGCCGACGGAGACGTGCGGCCTGGTCGGGCTCGATGAACTCGTCGAGGAAGTCGGCCAGCTCCATCACGTGGCTGTCGGCGTCGAGAACGACGCGGGACCCGGCGTAGGTCATGGGCTCCTCCTCCGTCACCATCCCGGGGTCGGCCCCGTGCATGGGAAGGCGGGTGCGTTGTTGCAGGTGCCACCATGCCACGTCGAGAGCGGGGGGACCACCTCTGGCTTCTGCACCAATGGGTTTGGTCGTGTGCTGTCGTCCGGACGATGCGGAGATCCGGCAGGGGATGGCTGTCCTCGTCAGGGACGGCATGTGCGCACAGGCAGAGGTCCGCTCGTGATGGGTGACAGGTGGCAACACCCGCACGTCCGGCCTGACCCTTGTCTCAAGGGGTCGTGGCGGGTAGGGTAGGGCGATTGCCCAAAACTCAGGGGTGGCGCAGGCCCCGCGACGAAATTCCTTGTGGAGAGCGGTATTTGCTGAACAGATCCATTCGGTCGCTGGCGCAATGGGATCGCTGAGAGAGGTTGCCGATGACGACAGACAAGACGGCTGATTGGCTGATCTCTGTCGATGACCACGTGCTCGAACCGCCCCACGTCTGGCAAGAGCGGGTCCCAGCGAAGTACCGGAGCGTCGCCCCCCGCTTGGTACGCGACAACGGCGGGGAAGTCTGGGCGTACGAAGACAAGCGGATGTTCACCCCCGGACTCGGGGCGGTGGCCGGCAAGACCAGAGAGCAGTTCAGCTTCGAGCCGATCACCTACGACGAGATGCGCCCCGGCTGCTACGACTCGGTTGCCCGGCTGGCGGACATGAACCAGGCCGGGGTACTGGCCTCCATGTGCTTCCCCTCCTTTCCACGGTTTTGTGGTCAGGTCTTCTACGAGGCCAAGGACAAGGACCTGGCCCTTCTTTGTGTCCAGGCCTACAACGACTGGATGATCGAGGAATGGTGCGGCAGGGCCCCGGGCCGCTACATCCCCTTGACACTCATCCCCCTCTGGGATTCCGTCCTGGCAGCACGAGAGGTGGAGAGGACGGCCGAGAAGGGATCTCGGGCCGTCGCTTTTTCGGAGAACCCGGCCATGCTCGGAATCCCGACCATCTATGACCCAGGGAGCTACTGGGATCCCTTCATGGCCGCCTGTGAGGAGACAGAGACCGTCATCTGCATGCACATCGGCTCCTCCAGCCGACGGCTCACCATGTCCGACGAATCACCCATGTTGGCCACAATGTCGTGGGCCCCACCGGTCATGATCGCCGGCACGATGATCGAGTGGATCTTTAGTCCCATCCTCCGTAAGTACCCCGGGATCAAAGTGGCCCTGGCCGAAGGGGGCATCGGCTGGATGCCCTTCTTCTTGGACCGTTGCTCCCAGGTCGTCGACAAGCACCGCTATTGGATCGCCAACGGGGACGTTAAGCACGACACCCTGAGCGGGACGGTGGAGGTGTTGAAGGACTCAGCCATCGACCTGGAGGGTTTCTCGGTCATGGACACGTTCCACCAGCACATCTACGGCTGCTTCATCGACGACGTCTACGGCATCCGGAGTCTCGACGTGCTCGGGGTGGAGAACGTCATGATCGAGACCGACTACCCCCACAGCGATTCTACCTGGCCCCACTGCCTCGAAAAGGCCAAGAAGCAGCTCGCGGGCCTGCCAGAGGAGGACCAGTACAAGATCATGCGTGGTAACGCCGAGCGCCTGTTCCATTTCACTCCGGCGCCAGCGCCCTCGTAGGCGCACAACCAGATCCGTCGGCCTTCGACTCCCGCTCCACGGTAGCGAGTGAGGCGCTCAACGCAATGAAGACGATGCACGAGACGAAAGAACATCAATGCTCGATCTGATCCTCCGGAACGCGACCATCGTTGACGGATTGGGCAAGTCGCCAGAGCACGGCGACATCGGTATCGGTGATGATCGGATCGTCGGGGTCGGACGGGTCGACGACACGGGCGAGCGTGAGATCGATGTCGACGGACTCGTCGTGGCCCCAGGATTCATTGATCTGCACACGCACTACGACGCTCAGGTGTGGTGGGACCCCATGCTCTCACCCTCGTCATCGCACGGGGTCACCACGGTGATCAGCGGCAACTGCGGACTGACCCTGGCTCCAATGAAGCCGGAGAACCAGGACTTCGCCATACGGCTGCTCGCCAACGTCGAGGGTATCCCCGGTGAGGCCATCGCCTCGGGCGTCGACTTCCGCTGGGAGACGTTTCCCGAGATGTTGCAGCAACTCGAGGCGACCCCGCTCGGCGTCAATCTCGGTTTCATGGTCGGCCACTCGGCGATCAGACGACACGTGATGGGGGACGCGGCGTCCTCTGACGAAGCGACAGATGGACAACTCGAAGAGATGTGCCGGATCCTCGCCGAGGCCCTCTCCGTAGGGGGCTTCGGGTTCTCCACCGCCACCGCGCCAACACATCGAGACGGTGATGGCGCTCCGACGCCGCCCAACTTTGCGTCGGCCCAGGAATTCATCGCGATGTCCCGGGTTTGTCTTGAGTATCCCGGGACGGCCCTCGAATTCATCGCCCGGTCCAGTCAGCAAGGCTTCGACGAAGCTGACACCAACCTCATGGTGAACATGTCATCGGCCGCGAACCGTGTCCTCAACTGGAACACTCCGGTCATTAGCAAGGAAGATGCGACACTTCACCTCCGTCAGCTCGCGGCTTGCCAAATGGATGAGGCGTCCAATGTCTGCATCGTTCCGATGATGATGTCGCAGAACAATCCTCTCTATTACGACCTCCGAAGAGGCTACGTCCACCGAACGCTGCCCGGGTGGGGGTGGCTATTCGATTTGGAGATCGCCGAGCGAGTCCGAGCGCTCTGCGACGTCAGCGTGCGACAGCAGTTGCGGGAAAGCGTCGAGGGTCAGAAAGCCGGGTCGACTTCGTCGACTTCGCTCAGAATGCGCAGGTGGGAATTCTACGAGGTCGTGGAGGTGGGCCCAGCGGGAATGCAGGGTCTCAAAGGCAAGACCATCGGAGAGATCGCCCGATCTCGTGGCAGCGACGCCTACAACACCTGGGTGGACCTGCTCGTTGAGAGCCAATTCGACATCGGCTACGCGATTGCCTTCTACCCCGGCGAAGACAAGTGGGTCACCGACACGAGAAAGCAGATGCTCTCCGACAAGCGTGTCCTTGTCGGTGCCTCGGATGGAGGTGCGCACATGGACATGCTGGTGGGAGGAAGCTCCTCCCTGAGAACGTTGATCGAGTGGGTCTACAAGAGAGAGGAGTTCTCCCTCGAGCACATGATTCAGCTGCTGGCCGATGTCCCTGCCCGTCTGTACGGTCTCAAGCGGAAGGGGAGGATCCAGGAAGGCTATGACGCCGACCTGATCATTCTGGATCCGGCGCACCTTGCCGTCAGCCCCATGCGAGTAGCAAGAGATCTACCAGCGAACGCACCACGGCTCGTGTCCAACGCGGCTGGCCTCGAGCGGGTCTTCGTGCGAGGCACCGAGGTCTACGTCAACGATGAAGCGACAGGAGAGTTGCCAGGTCGGCTCCTCCGATCTGGCCGGGACTCTATGACCGTGACCCCCGCCGACTGGATCCGGTCGATCCGGCCGGTTCCCTGATATCCCTACTGGACGAAGTGGATCCTTCGTTGTCGGAGCGGCCACACGAACCGGGTCAGCATGACCGGTCGACTGACAGAAGGAGATAGAGCTCTCGTGCCTCCCAATCTGATCTCTGGCGACGGGCACCTCGAAGTGACCGTCGAGCCTTGGCTGAAGTTCGTCCCGCAGAAGTTTCATGATCGAGCACCGCGGCTCGTGTCTCTACCCGAGGGGGGTGAAGGGTGGATCGTGGAAGGCATGCCGATGTTTCACAACGGCATGAACCTTGCCGCGGGTCGAAAGACCGTCAAGCTTCGGGGGGAGTCCTACTGGGAGCCGGATGGAAGTCCCGCTCCCGGTTCAGGCACTGCTGAGCAACGGATCAGGGAGCAGGATCTGGACGGCATCGACGCGGAGGTGCTCTACCCACCGGTCTTCATTCGGCGCTGCATCGAGGGGATCGCAGATCGAACGATCTATCTGTCGTTAGTGCGCGCCTACAACGAGTTTCTCGCCGAATTCTGCTCATTTGCACCCGAACGGCTCATCGGCAACGCCACCATCCCAGTGACCGGTCTCGAGGATGCGGTCGCCGAATTGCGTTACGCCAAGGAGCTCGGGCTGAGGAGCGTGTCCCCGGCCACCTTTCCGAGTGGAGGGGCCGAGCCGGCAAAGGAGGACGATGTCTTTTGGGAGACGGCTCTCGAACTGGGAGTGCGTGTCTCCCCCCACAGTGCCCTCGGAGGTGTCGGCGGCGCGAACCTGATGCGTTCGGCGACAGCCACCTTCGACTTCAACGAGGCACTCGCACAGAGGGCGTCGAAGGGACTCGCAACCACGCTCGCGCAGATGATCAACTCCCGAGTCTTCGACCGGCTACCAGAGTTGCAGTTCTATTTCGCCGAAACGAACGCCAGCTGGCTCCCCTATGCCCTCTACATGATGGACGACTCGTACGGGCTCTTCCGGGATTATTTTGGACGTAGCCTCACCATGCTGCCGAGCGAATACATCTGGTCGCACTTTTACTTCGGGATTGTACGTGACCCGCTCATTGTGCCCATGCTGGAACTCCTCGATTACCGTCGCCTGATCTGGGGCTCGGATTTCCCGCATTGCGTCGGCTCGTGGCCTCATTCAAGGGAGTTCGTCGACAAGACGTTTCAGGGTGTGGATCCGGCCATCCGTGATTGCATCGTTCGCGGGAACGCCATTCAGTTCTTCGGGCTGAGTGGAGAGGTGCATTGACTTGTCGGGCTCACCTGGGCACACCGCTTGCGAGCCTGTTGGACAGCGATGAGTGAACGGGCACCGGGCATCCATGTCACGGCCAGAGAAGCTCCCTCTCGAATTGCCATCGTGTGCGAAGAAAGGAGGGTGACCTTCGGGGAGCTCGAATCACTCATCAGCCAGGTAGCCCGCTGCATGACTCAGGCCGGATTGCAACAAGGTGATCACGTTGCGGTCATTATGAAGAACAGCGTGGAGCTCTTCGTTGTTTGGAACGCCGTGGCCCGCATTGGCGGCGTCGTCGTTCCCATCAGCTATCGCTTGACTGCGCAGGAGGCGGCCTACATCATCGCCGATTGCCAGGCACGGGCCCTGGTCTTCGACGAGAGCGAGGCGATCGAGGCAGCGATCCCTACCTTGACGGGCCTCCGGGCCGCTTGGCACATAGCTGACGAGGAGCTCTGGCGCTTGCCGGGCGAGCCGTGGCTGGAGACACCTTTTGTCGAAGCAACCGTGGCCACGATGTCCTATACGTCGGGTACGACCGGTTCGCCAAAGGGAGTGATCAAAAGGGCGACGTTGCCGACCAGCGGATTGTTGGTGAGTGAGTTCTTCCTCAAGTATTGGGACTTTCGGCCTGGTGACCGGCACCTCCTGACCGGTCCCGCCTACCACGGTGGGCCGGGTTCCTATGCCCAGGTACATCTCATGACGGGTGCGAGCGTCGTCATCATGCCCCGATTCGATGCCTCGACCTGCCTGAGTCTCATGGAGACCGAGCGGGTCACGACGGGCTTCATGGTGCCAGCCAACTTCATTCGCATTCTCGAGGAGAACTGGCAGGATTACGATCTTTCTTCGGTCCGATTGATCATTCATGCCGCAGCCTCGTGTCCGGTCACTCTCAAGGAGAAGATGTACGAGGTCTTCCCACCAGGAGTTTTGTGGGAGTACTACGGCGCCATCGAAGGATCGTTCTCGATGATCTCCCCGGGTGAATGGTTGGTGCGGCCGGGGAGTGTCGGTCGGGCACTGCCGGGCGTGCGCATGGTCATCCTGGATGAAGAGGGGAACGTCCTGCCGCCCGGTGAGGTCGGGATGATCTATTCAACAGGTCTACCGGGATGGACATTTGAGTACTTCAAGGACCCGGAGAAGACTGCTCAGGCGTGGCAGGACGGTTACTTTACCGCTGGCGACATGGGACGGATGGATGAGGATGGCTACCTCTACATCGTTGATCGACGCACCGATTTGATCATCAGCGGCGGCGTCAACATCTATGCGGCTGAGGTGGAGGCCGCTCTAATCGAAATTCCACTCGTCGTGGATGCAGCGGTCTTCGGCGTGCCTGACGAAAAGATGGGTCAGATCGTGCATGCCGTCATCGAGGTTCGAGAGGGCGAGCAAGCGGACCAGGAGGCGATCCTCCAGAGCATCGAGGGAAAACTTGCGAGGTACAAGTGGCCCCGATCGTTCGAGTTTGTGAGGGAACTGCCGCGGGAACCCAGTGGCAAGGTCCGAAAGTTTGAGATGCGCGAAGCGTTGCTAGCGGGCTCCGGTCGGTGATGGCGGTGAAGCATGAGACCCTTTCCTCAACGGTCGCTACCGTAAGGGGTCTCGGGTGATGCCTGGCGCACTCGAGGGCGTGCGGATACTCGAGTTCTCTGAACTCATAGCGGCACCGCTCGGCGGGATGCTGCTGGGAGACATGGGTGCCGACGTCATCAAGGTTGAGCCCGTGAGCGGCGAGTCGGGTCGCTTTGTCGTACAGTCCGCCGCGGACAGCCGAGGCTTCCTTGCCCTGAACCGGAACAAGCGAGGCGTGGCCGTCGATCTGAAGACTCTCGAAGGCAAGGCCGTCGCTCACCGCCTGGTGTCCACCGTCGACGTCGTCATCGTCAATTACCGACCGGAGACGGCCACGACGCTGGGGATCGACTACGAGACGCTGCAGCCACTCAACGAGCGATTGATCTATCTAGAGAACACCGCCGTAGGACGCCGAGGACCCGAATCCGACCGCCTCGGCTATGACCTCATCCTGCAGGCTATTTCCGGACTGATGCACTCCGGCGGCCGCAGCGAGGGGGACATCCCGCTCCCGATCAACCCACCCGTGATCGATCTGGCTACTGGCATCATCATTGCCTGGGCGGTGTGCGCGGCCCTGTTCGCCCGAGAGCGCGATGGGGTGGGGCAGAGGTTGGAGACCTCGCTCCTCGCGACGTCGCTCCTGCTCCAGGGCACAAACTTCTTGCGCGCCACGGGACCGCCGCCGGATCCCGACTGGACCCGGCTCAGCTATCCCTATTACCGGACGTACAGGACCGCTGACAACATGGTGACAGTTGCCGCCGTGACGCCGGTCATGCGTCGTCGCTTCGAGGAAGCTGTTGGCGTGGTGCATCCGTTGCACTCTCAACGAAATATTCCCCGCGATAGCCTTGAAGCAGCCGCCATTACACGTCAGTTCGTGACCGATCTGACCACAACCTTGGCTCTTCGCACTACCGACGAGTGGCTTGACATCTTCGGAGAGGCGGGCGTGCCGGCGGGCCCCTACCGGAACGTCGCCGATCTCGTCGATGATCCTCAAGTCCGAGCCAATGACCTGGCAGTCGAGCTCGATCACCCCGTGCTCAATGGGATCACCATGGTCGGTCCGGTGGTACGCATGTCTGGTACGCCAACCTCGGCCCGACAGTCCCCGCCGACCATTGGTCAACACAACGCTGACGTCCTCGCCGAGATTGGATATTCACCGGTGGAGATAGATGATCTGGTGCAACAAGGCATCCTCTCTCCTTGCCAGGACATACCTACAGCGCAGGGCTGATCGGGGAACGCGCTACGTCCGACTTGAGGGATCACGTCGCTATCAGTGACAGGAACCGCGCCCGGTGGAGTTCTTGACGGATAGGGGAGGAGCATGCCTCTCGTGCGGACCGACTACTTGATGGCGAGAGCGTTCGCAGGTGATCCGATGCCTCCAGGTGCGTTCATCGGGGCGCTCGCCAGGAAGGCCTCGTATCTCCCGTCTTCGGCGCAGTCTGCTGCCAGGTCATCCGTCCACCAGAACTCGCCCAGTGCCATGCCGAACTGGCCAATCAACATGCGGTGCAAGAACCCGAAGACGTCGTGCGGGTCCGCTGGGAGCGCCTCGACGGCATAGGTATCAGAGCCGATAGCTGCGATGCGGCTGTCCCAGAGGTACCGACACATGTCCTCGCCTTGTGCCAAGCCGGGAGTCGTCACCTCGCGTACAAATGCGGCTCTCTTCCCAGAGGCCTGGCTTCGAAACCAGGAGGCGAAGCCGGTGTGAAGGATAAGTACGTCTCCCGGTGCAAAGGTCAGCCCTGATCGTTCGCGAGCAGCTTCCAGCTCCGTGACCCCGAAACGTACCGTCTGACCAGGGTCGTAGGGCTTTCCCAAAGCGGCCATCGTCCTCACCATGTCCAGGAGTACCGCGCGGCCAGCTATCCCCCGCTGGGCCCAGTGTTCGATGGTGTTCCGCTTCCCCGTGGCGACCTCGTCTTCGGTGGCACCGTTCCAAAATTGGTTCGGCGCATAAGCGATATGGGCCAGCGAGTCCCATTGACTCGAAATCTGAGGGTAGAAGTTGTCGTAGACGTCATCGAAACCGATATCGCTGTTGCGTTTGATGGTATGACGGGGGAGGCTCCGTGATCCGGCGAGTGGAGGTGAGAAGGCATCGATCGGCGCGTCCAGCGGAAAGACCGCGCCCCTCTGGATGAGTGATGCCGCCTCGACCAATCTCTCCGGAGTCAAGAGGTTCAACAAACCCAGGTTGTCCTCCGACCCGAAGACGCCCCAACCGCTACGGCCACCTTCGCTGGCAAGAGGAAGCTCGTCGTAAGTCGGCAACTCCACGGCGTCTCCTTTCGAAGATTTGACTGGCTTGTACGCAACGCCGGACCGGTTGCAATGCGACGTGACGAAAGATCGCTGGGCTCAGAACGTCGCTAGCCCGCTGAAGAGGCTACCCGTCCCCTCGTTGCGTAGAGTTGGACGGATCTACGTTGACCATTCCAGCTGCCACCCACCCAGGCTGTCGTCTCCCGGATGGTTGATGGCTCTATGGCCCATCCTTGCTGCTGTCGCGAGGGGGATGCACCGATGAATCTTGCGCTTACCGAGGAACAAGCCTTCTTCCAGGAGACGATCCGGAAGTTCCTCGAGGCTGAGAGCCCCCTAGCCACCGTCCGGACACTCTGGGAGGGCGCCGACGGGTTCGAGCGGGACTACTGGCGCAATGCCGCTGAGCTGGGCTGGACATCGGCCTTCGTCCCCGAGAGCCGTGGTGGGGGCAGCGTGTCTGGACAACCGGTGCAGGACCTCGCCATCGTGGCCGAGGAAATCGGTAGGTCGGTTGCCCCCGGCCCCTTCGTGCCGGTCAATGTGGTGGCGTCCGCCGTGTCCCGGGAAGGTAGTCCGGACCTGCAGGCCGAGCTGCTCCCAGGGTTGCTCTCCGGTGACCTCGTCGCCGCCTGGGCCCTTGCCGAGGACGGTGCCGTCTGGTCCGACATCGCTCCGGTTATCGACGTAGGTGCAGAGAGCTTGGGCTCGGACCTGGTGGTGTCGGGGACGAAGGCATACGTGGAGGCGGCAGCGCAAGCGGATTGCTTTCTCGTGACGGCCCGGTTCGCCGGTGGGTTGACGCAGCTTCTCGTGCCGCGCGGCACCGTGGGGTTGACCGTCATTCCGGGCCGAAGTATCGACCTCTGCCGTAGGTTTGGCAGAGTGTGTCTGGAGAATGTCCGAGTCCCAGCTTCGGCCATACTCGGGGCGCCTGGGAGGGCGGGACCTTCTCTCGAACGGCAACTGCAGATTGCACTTGCCCTGCAATGTGCAGAGACCGTCGGAGCAACGGCGAGAGCTTTCGAGACGACGATCGAGTATGCGTCTGACAGGTTTGCGTTCGGCCGACCGATCGTCTCCTTCCAGGCTTTGAAGCATCGCATTGCCGATATGTTTCAGGCGCTTGAGTTCTCCAAGGCCGTCTCGGAGGCTCTCGCCGCGGAGATCGACAGCGGAGACGCAGATGCTGACCGGCTCGCGAGCGTCGCCAAGGCATATGTCGCCGATCACTGCCTTGAGATTGTGGATGAGTGTGTGCAGATCAGTGGCGGCATCGGTGTTACCTGGGAGCACGACGTCCACGTCTACTCACGGCGGGTCGCCGTCAACCGAGCGCTGTATGGAACACCTGAGCAGCACAAGGAGCGTCTCCGAGTGCTCCTCGGATCGAGGAGCTGAACATGGTCCGCAGTGATATCGAGGATCTCGTGGCCTTCCGGAGCAGGGCTCGGATCTGGATCGGACAAAACCTGCCGGCGCGCGACGACCCGACCGATCTCGACGACAGATCGCTGCAGAACATGATTTTTGACGCCGGTTTTGCCGGGCTCGCCTTTCCCCTGGAGTATGGGGGAGCCGGCCTCACATTCGATCACCAGAAGGTCTTTTTTTCTGAAGCGGCTGGTTACCGCACTCCGAGGGGATATGGCGTCTCGATCGGCATCTTGGGCCCCACAATCCTCGACTTCGCACCAGAGACTTTGAGGGCCAGGCACCTGCCTCGCATCCTTCGAGGAGATGAGCTGTGGATCCAGCTTCTCTCGGAGCCCACCGGCGGATCGGACATGGCAGGGGCACTCACCCGACTGACCCGCGACGGAGACACCTACATTCTGAATGGTTCGAAAATGTGGAGTTCCGGGGCTCTGCACTCCGATTACGGATTGTGTTTGGCCCGCACGGATTGGGAAGCGCCCAAGCATCGCGGTCTCTCCATGATCGTCGTTCCGCTCAAGGGCACATCCGGCCTGACCATCAACTCCATCCGGTCCGTGACTGGCGAGGCTGGAGAGTTCTGCATCGAATTCTTCGATGACGTCACGGTTCCAGTCGAGAACCTGGTGGGGGCGGAAAACGAAGGCTGGGTCGTCGCCCAGAGACTGCTGCTTCACGAACGCAACGCCGGCAACGGTATCGAACACGGCATCGGGCTCTTCGGCACCGGTGGTGACGTTCTCGGGTGGGGCACGTATGACGACGTGGCCGAAGGCGCCTTCCGGCGAGGTCTGTCCGATGACGTCGTGCTAGGGCAACGAGCGGTGGAGACGTACATCGAGGCGACCGTCAGAACGTGCGCAGGGAATCGCTTGATGGCCGGCATGCGCACCGGAGCCCTCAAGGGTCAGTGGGCATCGCTGTTGAAGCTCCATTTAGGCGTGCAGTCCAACAAAGCCGCCAAGGCTGCGCTCGCCACATGGGGAGCCGACGGTGTCATCTGGGACGGCGACGCGAAGATCGCTGGCAATGCCGGAGAGACGTTTCTCCGATCGCGTGGCCCATCCATCGCGGGTGGGACGAACGAGATCCATCGCAACATCGTCAGTGAGCGTCTGTTGGGACTTCCTCGGGAACCGTCGGTCGACCGCGACCTCCCTTTCAATGAGGTCATCCGTAACCGCAAGAGATTCTGATCCCTGGAGCCACCCTCTCCCGAATCCGTGACACCAAAGGGGGCGGAGCGCGAGCACCTACCGGCCTCCATCATTCCCCGCTGGATCAGGAGGGACGGGACATCATCGGAGCGGAGGTGCGGATATGGCCGTTGAGACTCGCGGCATCCGACACGTACACCTCCAGGTGGCCGAGAGAGACCTGCAGGATGTGCTACTCCAGTCATTGCGACGATTTCTCGTTGGGATGGCGATGCTTACTCCGCATTCTGGGCTGACTGGGCGCCAATGGACTGCAACCACTCGATGACATTCTGTTGTTGTGTCCCGAGGCCCGTTGCTGCATCCAATGCTGTCCCGTCTGCGTAGTCCGGTTCCCAGTTGAGATCGGCGCCAGCACGCAGCAGGCGCTCTGCGGCGCGGCGTCGCCCAGCAGCACACGCGTGCCAAAAGCCCTGTGAAACAAGTTCTCGGTCGATGCCTGCCACGAGCAGCTCCTCCAATCGATCAAGCATCCCCAGGGCCGCGGCGTGCCAAATCTTTTCGACCCGGGCGCCCCGCATCGTCAAGAGGCGGGCCACGTGCCAGCACCCATAGCCGATCGCATTGTCGAGGGGAGTGCCGATCGAGCCGTCGGGTGTCTCGAGATCCGCGCCTCGGTCGATCAGTGCGGTAGCGACGTCGACGTCGTCACTGCTCGCCGCGAAGTGCAACGGCGTCTCGGAGCCGGGTCCCGGTGCTTCCGAGCCGCCTCCCGTCGTGAGCGCATTCGGGTCGGCTCCGGCGTCGACGAGGAGGTGAACGATCTCCGGCCCGTTTGGGAAGTACCCAGGCCAATCTGTAACGAAATGGAGCGCAGTGCCCGTGCCCCCTCTGGCTGCGAATCTCGCCGTGGCCAGTTCGGGGTTGTCTGAGAGGAGGCGCCTCACCAGCTCAACGTCACCGCCGTGCACAGCGAGAAGCAGCTCGACCGCTACCGGGGTATCCCCCGGGATCGTGATAGGCGTGGACCCGTCAGTCATGACCGTCATGATCCCAGGAGCAGGTACGACAAAGCGACTTTCTGAACCGTGGTTGAGGCGACGGCCAGTAACTCGGCCAACTCGCTGATCGGTTCAGAGCGCCCCCGAACGACGCGTCGCTCGGACACATTCAGACTACGTAGTGATCGTGTGCTCTCTAGCCCCGATTGTTCAGCAAGCCCCGAACTGGGATCGGCAATCATTGGCTTCGTGACTGAGGACACGGGCCCGCTGGAGGACGAGGTGCACGAGCTCTTCGCCGGCGCCGGCTCTATCGTTCG
>Ga0116216_10000026_pt1 | contig 144147 bp, 138 predicted proteins | sample Sb_taG_11_FD_89696 | JGI IMG/M metagenome (GOLD analysis project Ga0116216, IMG submission 89696) | Peat soil microbial communities from Weissenstadt, Germany - Sb_50d_3_AS metaG | ecosystem: Environmental > Terrestrial > Soil > Wetlands > Peat | place: Germany: Weissenstadt | collected... | reverse complement strand
TTTCTGACCACATCCAGAAAGAGCTCGGGCTCAACCACGACGCCGAGACCTCGGCTTCGCTCCGGGATGCCGTGAAGATCTTCGTATATGAAGAGCAACCGGCGGCCGTGACCCTACCGACGCCGTTGGGGGGAGCTCTCGCGGAGACCGTCGCGGGAGACTGGGAACTTTTGCGCCAAGGAACCGGGCTGTTCCGAAACCGTCGCAGCGGAAAACAGATTGACGTAGGCGGAAGCATGAGGGACGTCGAGGCCCAGCTCGCCAAGATTGGCTACAAACTCCGGACAACGAAAGCCATCGGCGGGTTCTACTTCTCTCTGAGAAGGGAAGCTGGGTTGATTCGAGCCCGTTGATTCAGATGGCGCTGCTCTCGCCATAAGTGCGTTAGCCGAGCCTAACGAATCCCAGCACGGGCGTCTAACCCCTTGTGCGAACACCTCATGTAAGGGGCAGGCAAACCCGGCTTACGGGTAGTCTTTGACGCCGCAACGGGGGGTCAACAAGACCGTTCGGTCCGGTAGACCGTGGAGGCCAGAGGATCTCTGGACTGAGGAAGAGATAACTTTACTCCTGGCCGCCTGCCCGGCGGACTCGCAGAACTACCGGGCGTCATCGCCGTGGGTCATTGAAATTGCAGACCTACTCGGGAGGACACCCGCTGCAATCTCTTTCCACCTCGGAAACATCTTTGCGCTGAAGAGGGCGGGACATGGGCTCGAGAACGTCGGAGGGCTTACGGAGCGAGTCTACGAGAAGTACCGAGGAAAGGAAGATCAGCTCCAGCGAGAGGCGTCTCGACTCCGCAAGGAGTACTTCCCGAAGATCATCTCGCCGCGGCTGGAGAAGCGGACCGACGAAGACGAGGGCAGAAGGCTGAAGGAAGAGCTCCTTCGGAAGTTTCCCGAGGCGCGACTTCCCGCGGACACTTACGTTGTCTACGAGTATCGAGGCTCGCTGTGGCTCGGCGTCCCCGTTACGCTTTAGACGGCACTCCTCTACCCGACCGAAACGGCGGCGCTGTTCCGCCTTGCACGAGCGATCCTTGGGCCGCCGAACAAAGAGACTCCTGCAGTCGAGGAGGTCCTCGACGGGCGAACTGTGGAGTTGGCGGAACGACAGATCCATTCACTTGCGCCCCGGTTTCACACGAGCGACCTCGACCCGGCTGACCGGGTGACCCTTGCACTCCGGCTCCAGGGTCTGAAATCGCTCAAGAGATGGAAGCCAAACGCGTCCAGATTGGAGCTCTACGTGGGCGCGGAAGAGGAGGCGGAAAGGGAGAGGATCCGGACCTATTTCCGGATCGACCCGACCCGGCTCTGCCGGACTTGTCTGATGATGTTGCTGGACGTTCTCGACGACGCGCTGGCCACCGGGAAGATCTAACCGGACGCCGGCGTGAAACGGGCTCACCTCGTCCCGTTGCATCCGGGGTACCCGTAGCCTTAAGTCCGGGGGGTACCTGTAACTCGCATGGACGAAGAACCGATTAAGCCCTACGTGGCGGGGGACCACCCGGCCTCTATCAGTTGGAAGACACGGCTGAAGAGTGGATCTCAACGCGGCACGGACTACGGCTCGTTCTACACGATCCTTCCGAGGGGTCAGGTCGAAGAGTTGTCCTGGAGAGTGGGAACCAAACTACGCTCCCGCATCGTCGACAACACCCTCGTCTTGCGCGCGGAGGACACCGCGATAACTATCGTGAAACCAGCCGTGGAGTCGAGCTACAAGTTCGATCGAGTCATCTGTGGGGACGTCCTCATCGAGCTTGCCAAGATTCCGAGCAACTCGATCCACATGATCATCACTTCCCCGCCCTACAACGTGGGAATTGAGTACTCGGATTACGACGACAAGCGGCAGTATGCAGAGTACCGCTACTGGCTGTCCGAGGTCTGGAAGGAGTGCTTCCGCGTCCTGAAGCGGGGCGGGCGTCTCGCCCTCGAGGTTGCCCCCACGGGTATCGCGCAGTTTGTTCCGCTCCATCATGACCTCTCGCGCGACCTTCGAGCTGCGAAGTTCACCCACCGTGCGGAGATCCTTTGGGCAAAGCAGAACATGACCGCCCCGAGAACCGCCTGGGGGAGCTGGAAGAGTCCTCGACACCCGCACATAATCCCCTCATGGGAGTACGTCGAGATTTTCCACAAAGAGAGTTGGAAACTCGATGGCGACTCGACTACGATCGACATCTCGCCAGAGGACTTCCGTGACTGGTCTGACGGCGTGTCGGAGATCCCGCCCGACACCAAGCGCGTCGTGGGACACCCAGCAACGTTCCCTGAGGAACTGATTCGGCGGTTGGTTCAGTTCTTCACGTACAGGGGGAACACTGTGATGGATCCCTTCGGGGGAACGGGAACGGTCGCAGCGGTGGCGAAGTCGGTCGGGCGTCATTTCATCCACATCGACCACAGCGTGAAGTACTGCGCCGCTGCCGAGGCCCGAGTCGCGCAGGTTCACCCCGAACCCATGCCAGTGATCCGCCGCAGCGCGCGTATCCCCAGGGTGCCTTCCAAGTCTCCCTCGCTATTCGTGAGATCGGTTCGTCTGCCGCAGGAATAGTCCAATACCCGCGGCGGCGCCGTCCTCGCGCCTTCACCCGGGGCCGTGGATTGCCGGGTGGCGCGGAGGAAACCCCGCCCCCGACCGATTAGTCGATCGGGCGCAGTGGATTCGAAAGGAGAAACCCGGACTGGCCCATTCCAAACTCCGCCTTCGTCCGCTAGGATTCGAACGAGCAGTTGTTCGAATCCCAGCACAGGCGATCGAACGTTCTTGGCCGGTTCGCCCACGCGAGTGCCGGTCCAAGAAAACAAGAGAGGATGACTTCCCGAGTCCCTGAACGAGTCTCAAAGTTAGTATTCACACTCTCGGAGAGTTTGAATCCATGCCCCGCTAGCTTCTGGCGAGGCACTCGCCCGCCCCCATACCGTCGCCACGTGGGTTCTGCTCTTCTCCACGGTACGTCCTCAAAGGCCCCACTGTCAGTTCGAGCGCACGAGACCAACCTACCATCAGATCAAGCCCTGTCCGAGGGACCCGAGAGGGAAGATGTCCCGTCCGAGCGGGGGCCGCACCGTTCGGGCGATTCGCAGGGCTTATCATTGGTAGTCATGTACCGTCACTAATATGGCGGGAGGCCCCCTAACTTCGATTCCGGTCCACGCTGATGTCGTTCGGCGACTTCGCTCACTCAAGACTGCTGATCAAACCTGGGACGAATTCTTGACGGAGATGGCCGAGGATTACGTCCCCCCGGGGTGGTACACGGAAATGGAACGCCGCCGCATCGAAGGACCCGACGTGGCCGGGACGGCGGTCCTCGCCCGCTCCCGGGAGCTCGCGACCCGCGGTCGTTGACCTTGGCGCGTCGCTTCGTCTTCCGCGCGCCGTCGGACCAGGAGTACCTCGAACTTCCCGTCTCCGTCCGCCGAACGTTCGAAGGGATCCTGCCCGCGCTCGTCCGTCAGCCCTTCCGTTCGGGAGCTGGTTTTACGGTCGGCAGCGTTCGCCGGCACTCGGGTCTTTGGAAGCTGAAACTGACCGACTTTCCCCCCCGAACATTTCGCGCCATTTACGAAGTCGACGGGGACGTCGTGAGGTTTCTTGGCTTTGGTCCGCGACCGGACTTCTATCGCCGCCTCCGTCAGACCAACCGGTTCTCACGGAATCGATTCTGACGGCTGGGAGGAGACCGTTACTCCAACATGACGCAGTCGTCTCTATTCCGTCGTAGGCCCTCGGGCGCGGCGCGAAGCCGACGGGGAGCGACGATCATCTTGAATGCGGTCGAGCCAGTCCCGAACCAAGGCAGCCGCAAGGGGGTTCCGGTCGGTCCACAGAGTGTGGCCGGCCGCGTCCAGGATAGCGTACGTCGCTCGCGGGAATCCATTCAATAGCCTCCAGTACGTTCGGTAGCGGAACGGAGCGTCCTGCCGGCCGAATAGGAGCAGGGTCGGCGCCCGAAAGTTCGATCCGGGGCGGTAGAGAGGGACGGAGAGGTCCCGGAACGGAAGGCCCTCCAGCCACTCCGTGTCTTCCGAGTACTCGGACAGACCGGGGCGCTTCCCTCGGGGCGTCAGTATTGAGGGAGTGCCGAATCGACGGTCCCGCAGTTCCTCCCGGGGACTGTGATTGACTTCGGGAACGCTCAACATCAATCCCGCCACCTGGGGGCCACGTCGCCGAGCGACGGCCAGGGCGAGATACGCTCCGAACGAGATCCCTCCGAGCGCGAACCTTTCGTCGGTCGCCACGTCGTCGATGAATTCTAGGACGACGTCCAGGTAGTCGTCCATATCCCGGATCCTCTTCGCGCCCGGGCTCTTTCCATGCCCTGGCAGATCCGGATAGAATCGCCTCCAACCCGTTCGGGACCGGAATGCCGGTTCGACCTGGACCATTGCCCGAGTATGGTCACTTGGGCTACCGTGAAGCATCACGAAGGGTCGACCACGACCTCTGGCCTCGTAGTAGATCGAAACCCCGGGAAGGCGACAGTACATAGCACGCCCTCAGGTTCCTGCAGCTAAGGTCCCTTGCCCCGCCTGCGGGGTCATCGTCCGGGGGCGAGGCCACTTCGGCATGACCGCGGAACGGCACCGAGGTTTTCAACCAAGTCGGAACGCGGCTCCGACTCACACTAGGTAGTGGATTTGAACGAAGGTGCGATACCATGCCCGGCTAGCTTCCGGCGAGGCGCCCGCCAGGGCGGTCCGGAACGGGTCGCTCGCGCGACCCGTCGGCAGTCCAAACCTCTGGGCCACGGTGGGGGAACCCGAGCGGTGCGATGGCCATTCCCAGATCCCGTCGGGGGGCCCCCCTCGGAGTCTTCGTGGTCGGCCTCTTTGGGGGAGCGGGCCTTCCGTGGTATGCCGTCGCGACCGGAGCGGCGGTCGGCGCGGGCCTACTTGTGGCTGCGTTCGTCGAAAGACGAAGAAAAGTTGCGTTCCTTAGGCTCTACGAGTTGAGGGAGGGTCCCCTAACCCGAGGGGCCTGGACACTCAGGGCCAGACCAGGGAGGTGCGCGCCTTATGGGGGAGGCGGGGGCGGGATTTCATCGGCCGCCCGGGCGGCTTTCTTCCGGCGACCCGATTTCTTGGGCGCACTCGCATCTCCCGAGGCGGACGCCTCCGGAGCCGAGGGCGGAGGCGGGGGAGCATCCGCGGAAGGGCCCGGCACCACGGGCGGTTGGGGAGGGGGTGAGTACGCCCGCGGGGGAGGGGAAGGAGGAGCCGGGGTCACCGGCGCCGGAGCGACGGGAGCGGGCGTCGCGGGAGTTTCGTGGTGGGGGTGAGAAGCCGGTGTGGGAGGCGTGGTCGGAGAGGGGGTCGGCGAAGTGGCGGGGGCTGGTCGGGGAGCGATGGGCACGAACTCGCCGGGCCTCCACGTGTGGGGCATTCGGAGGATGCTCGGATCCCTCAGGAACAGATCCGCGTGTCCGCAGCTCCGGCACAGTCGCGTCCCCATGGGGAGTTCCCCGCGGGTACGGAGGGAGAGGGAGCCCCCGCCGATCGAGCCCGTCTTGAGTTCATTCGCCCATACGAAATCGGACGCACCGCAGTTGGAGCATACCGGGGCCACGAGGTCACCGTTCCGACCAGTGAGGCTTTCCGGGGGAAATTAAGGCTTGCGTCGCCCCCGAGGGGCCCCGGCCGTGGGCCGGCGTGGGTCAACCCCCCGTTACGCAAGCGGGATGTAGCTCGCCCGGCATTCTAATTCGATGACCGCGTCGCAGTTCCACCGCATCACCGTGGCGGTCGACGGTTCCGAACACGCCAACGACGCGCTCGATGTGGCGATCGATCTCGCGCACCGGTACGGCAGCGAGCTCTCGATCCTGGCGGTCGCGCCGCTCACCCCCGTCTACGTCGCACCGCAGGAACCGTTCGTGGCCACGACCGTATACCCGAGCGACCTGCCCCGGTATCAGGCGATCGTCGAGGCCGCGGTCACGCGCGCCGAGGCCGCCGGAGTCTCCTCGGTCACCGGGATCTGCACCGACGGGGTCGTCATCGACGAGATCCTCGGCCACCTGGATGACCATCCGACGGACCTCCTGGTCATCGGGTCTCGGGGCCTCTCGGCCGCGAAGCGTCTCTTGCTCGGAAGCGTCTCGAGCGCGATGGTCAACCACGCACCGTGCCCGGTGCTCGTGGTGCGCCCGTCGGTTACGAAGCCCGCTGGGTGACGATCACCCGGGTCGGCACCGGCAGCTTGTGCGAGGCCTTGCGGAGGGCCTCCTTCGCGTCCGAGATATGGGCCTTCGTCGTGTAGACCGTGATGATCTCGGACCCGATCTCGGCCCGCACGGCGTGACCCACGGGCTTGCCGAACGCGCGTCGCATCCCAGCCGAAATCCGGTCGGCTCCGGCACCGGTCGCCATCTTGTGCTCCCGGAGGATTTGGTGCGGGAAGCGGCGCATCTTCAAATGGAACTCGTTCGGAGCGGTCCGCTCGAGGACGCGCACCGCGCTGATCCGGGCGGCTTCGAGGGCGATGTCCCGCACCTGGCCCGCTTCCTCCATGCCGAGGGAAAGCTCCCAAGGGAACTGGAGGTGCAAGTTGCCGGTGTCGAACTGGGTGATGCGGCAGTTGGGAACCCCTCCCATGTACTCGCGGCGAGTGTAGACCTGGCCCTCGACCTTGCGGTACATGCGGGCCGGTTTGCGCGTCATAGGCGGAGTCGGGACGGACGCCCCGTTAAAATGGTTGCGTTGAAGGAACTACCTCCCGGGACCCGCGGGAACGGGGACCCGGAGGATTCGTGGACCGGCGCGGGAGGCCGAGAGCTCGAGGGCCGGAATGCCGGACTGCTGGAGAAGATCGAAGCCGGCTTCCCGAGCGCGACGTGTGGGCGCCACGGCGAAGAAGCTCCGACCGAACATGGCCTGGGCGGCCCTCCAGCCGCGTCGACGGAGGAGACGGACGATCCGCCCGAGAGGGGGCGACACCAGCCCCAGGCGGTCGGTGAACCGCTCGCTGACCTCGAGGAACTCCTCGGAACGGGGGCGGGGGCCCAGGGTATCGAGGTCGCGAGCAGCTCTGGCGACGCGGGCCAGGAACCGCGGTTCGCGGAGGAGACCGGGAGACGGGAGAGGATTCCCCACGACCCCGATCAGGAGAGGGTACGGGAACGGAACGTGGACGACCCGGCCCCAGGGAGGAATCCCCGCCACGCTCCGGTACTCCAAGCCTCCCCCGAGGAGGGCCGGAATCCCCCCCAAACCCCCTCCGCCCAGAAGCTCGGCCAAGTGAGCGACCTCGATCGCTCGTCGTTTCGGGAGGGAAAGGAGGTGGGCGACCGCGAGGGAGGACGCGAGCGTGCCGGCGGCGCTCATCCCGAACCCCTGGCCGACGGGCAGTTCGTGCCGGACGAGGACCGAAACGGAGCCCGACCCCGCCGGTACGAGGTGGCGGACCGCTACCTCGGTGATAGGAAGCGATCCGCCCCGCTCATCCCGAACCTGAATCCGGGACCGCTTCTCCGGCTGCCAGACGGCCTCGGCCCGGGCGCCGGACTCGAGGACCACCCCCAGCCCCCGCGAGCCGCGACCACGCGGGTCCGACGATCGGAGGTCGGGAGCGAAGATACCTGTCACATGCCCAGGGGCAAAGGCCGCGGCGCGGCGCTCCTCGATTCCGCGCATCGGCCGTCCGGCGCCCTCGAATGAATCGACTACTTATAAGGCGCCACGCTTATTGAAAGGCGAAGGTCGTTGGGGTAGACCGTAGCGGCACACCATGAGCGAACCGGAGGCGCAACCGACACCGCACGACGCGTTCGACCGGGTCAACTTCCTGGAACTCCGGAACACCCAGCTCGCCGAAGCGATCAAGCGCGTCGAGAGCGAGCGGCACTACATGGAGGCCGAGATCCTCCGGCTGCAGCGCGAGGTCAAGCGCCTCAAGACCGAGCTCGACCGCCTGCGGTACCCGCCCCTCATCGTCGGCAGCGTCCGGGATGTACTCACCGACGGCCGCGTCATCGTGAAGTCCTCCACGGGGCCCGACTTCGTCGTCAACTCCGCGGAGACCGTCGAGCACACGAAGATCACGGTCGGTTCCCGGGTCGCCCTCAACAAGCAGACCCTCGCGGTCATGGGCGTACTGCCCGCGTCCCTCGACCCGATCGTCACAGCGAGCGAGATCGTCGACAAGCCGTCCGTGACCTACCAGGACATCGGCGGCCTCGGCGAACAGATCCGGGACATCCGCGAGGCGGTCGAGTATCCATTGCTCCGTTCCGAGCTGTACAAGAAGGTCGGCGTCGACCCGCCCAAGGGCGTCCTTTTGATCGGGTCCCCGGGGACCGGCAAGACGATGATCGCGAAGGCGGTGGCCCACCACACCAACGCGACCTTCGTCCGCCTCGTCGGCAGCGAGCTCGTCCAGAAGTACATCGGCGAAGGCGCCCGCCTCGTGAGGGAGCTGTTCCAGCTCGCCCGGGAGAAGGCGCCCACCATCATCTTCATCGACGAGGTCGACTCGATCGGGGCGAAGCGGCTCGAGGTCGCCACGAGCGGCGACCGCGAGGTCCAGCGGACCCTGATGCAGCTCCTCGCCGAGATGGACGGCTTCGAGCCGCTCGCGAACGTCAAGATCATCGCGGCCACGAACCGCCCGGACATCCTGGATGACGCGCTGCTCCGCCCCGGCCGCTTCGACCGGATCATCGAAATCCCGGTCCCGAACTACCAGGGCCGGGCGGAGATCTTCAAGATCCACTCCCGCGGCATGGCGCTCCATGACACGATCGACTGGGAGGCCCTCGCGGGACGGTGCGAAGGCGCGACCGGGGCCGACATCAAGGCGATCTGCACCGAGGCCGGCATGTGGGCGATCCGCGAAGAGCGCGAGAGCGTGACGGTGGCGGACTTCGACCGGGCGATCGAGAAGGTCATCGGCGAGGAAGAGCTCCGCAAGGAATCCGTCACGATGTTCGCCTAGGACGGCGGACCCCAGGGGAACGCCCCGGTCAGGCCGGGCCGAGCACGTCGAACCGACCGACGACGCGGGGGCCGCTCGGAGCCGAGAGGTCGAGCAGCAGCGCGGGCTCCTTCGGGCGATAGACCACCGGCCGGTCGGGGACGATCGTCCCGCCCTCGGGGCCGGTCTCCCCCAGGATCGCGGGGACCACCTGCAGTCCGAGGGCGAGCTGGAACTGGCCGCCGTGGGCGACGCTGCCCCGGTAGTACCGGCACTTCTCGAGCGGGCCCGTCGCGAGCCGGCTCCCTTCGGAAAGGCTCCCCGCCGGGGCGAGCGTCTCGCCGCGGCTCACCTCGTCCGGCTCCACCCCCTTCAGGGCGAGACCCACCCGCTCGCCGCACCCGGCCTCCTTGCGGTCGATGTCGTGAACCTGGATCGACCGGATCTCGACCTCCTTCGGGCTGGGCCACAGGCGCAGCCGGTCGTGGATCCGGAGCGTGCCCTGCCGCACGACCCCGAGGGCGACCGTCCCGACGCCCTTCACGGGGAAGACGTGGTCGATCGGGATCCGGGTCGGGCCCGGGAGGTCGGGCGCCGTCCAGCCCTCGATCAGCTCGCGGAGGTGCACCAAGTCGAGCGGTTTCCGCGGGGCCGACTCCAGCCGGCCTCCCTTCAGGAGGCGGGCCACCTCGGTCTCCCCTACCGTGGGTCCCAGGATCACGGTGGTCGGCACCGAGACCAGCTCGAGCGTGGCGATCGTCTCGGCGACCGCCTTCGTGAGCTCGGTGATCACGAGGAGGCACTGGTCCGCCATCGCGAGCGCGATGACGAGCGGCGGCAGCTTCTCGGGGAACTGGGTCGGTTCGACCAGGGTCGTCGCGTGACCGTCCCGGACCGTGTTGTACAGGGTGAGGTCGGAGGAGCTCCCCTTCTTGGCGAGGTCCTTGGCGATGTCGGGAGACCCGACGATCGCGACGGTGACGCCGGTCGGCATGGCTCCTAACGCCCTCCCTTGCGGGAAGCGATCTCCAGCACGATCTCGTCGCCCTTGACGTCCACGGTCACCTCGCTCCCGTCGTGGACCTCCCCCGCCAGGAGCTTCGCCGAGAGCGGGTCCACGACGAGGCGCTGGATCGTCCGTTTGAGCGGTCGGGCGCCGAACTGCGGGTCGAACCCCTGGGCCGCGAGGAGACGCTGGGCGGCCGGCGTCGCCGTCAGGTGGATGCGACGATCGGTGAGGCGCGTCTCGACCTGGGCCAGCTGCAGGTTGACGATCGAGGCGATCTCCTTCTCCGTCAGGCCGTGGAAGAGGACGATCTCATCGAGCCGATTCAGGAACTCGGGACGGAACGCGGCCCGAAGGGCCGGCTCGATCACCTTGCGTCGCTCGGCGTCGGTCTTCGCCTCGGCGAGCAGTTCCGACCCGAGGTTGCTCGTGAGGATGACGATCGTGTTTCGGAAATCGACCGTCCGACCCTGGCCGTCCGTCAGGCGACCGTCGTCCATCAGCTGCAGGAGGATGTTGGCGACGTCCGGATGCGCCTTCTCGACCTCGTCGAACAGCACGACCGTGTAGGGATGGGAACGGACCGCTTCGGTCAGCTGCCCGCCTTCCTCGTACCCCACGTACCCCGGTGGGGCGCCGATCAGGCGGGCCACGGTGTGCTTCTCCATGTACTCGGTCATGTCGATCCGAACGAGCGCCCTCTCCGAGTGGAACAGGAACGCGGCGAGCGCCTTGGCGAGCTCGGTCTTCCCGACGCCCGTCGGTCCGACGAAGAGGAACGTGCCCATCGGTCGATTCGGGTCGCCGAGCCCGGACCGCGAGCGGCGGACCGCACTGGCGACCGCCCGCACGGCTTCGTTCTGCCCGACCACCCGGCGCTCAAGCTCCGTCTCCATGCGGAGGAGGCGATCGCTCTCTCCTTCGAGCATCCGGTTGACCGGGATGCCGCTCCACTTGGCGATGACGAACGCGACGTCCTCTTCGGTGACCTCCTCGCGCAGGAGGCCCGTCCCGCCGGCCCCTTCGACCTCCTTCGCGTGCGCCTGGACCTCCTTCTGGAGCTCGGGGATCGTTCCGAACCTAAGCCGCGCCGCGGTCTCGAGGTCCCCGGCCTGCTCGGCGCGGGCCTCCTCGGCCTTGGCCTGGTCGAGCTGGGCCCGCAGGGCGCGGACGCGCTCGACCTCCTCCTTCTCCTTCTTCCACCGCGCGCCGAGGGCCGTCTCCTTCTCCCGCAGGTTCGCGAGCTCCTTCTCGAGGACCTTCAGCCGGTCCTTGCTCGCCGGATCCTTCTCTCGCGCGAGCGCGGTGCGCTCGATCTCGAGCTGTCGGATACGGCGAGTGAGCTGGTCGAGCTCGCCCGGCCGCGAATCGAGCGTGAGCCGGACCATCGACGCGGCCTCGTCGATGGCGTCGATGGCCTTGTCGGGCAAGTGACGGTCGGGCAAGTACCGGGCAGAGAGGGTGGCTGCGGACACGAGGGCCGCGTCGCGGATCCGGACCCCATGGTGGAGCTCGTACCGCTCCTTGATGCCCCGCAGGATCGAGATCGTGTCCTCGACGCTCGGTTCCGAGACCGGGACCGGCTGGAACCGGCGTTCGAGCGCGGCGTCCTTCTCGATGTACTTGCGATACTCCTGGGTCGTCGTCGCTCCGATGCAGTGGAGGGTCCCCCGGGCGAGGGCGGGCTTGAGCAGGTTGGACGCGTCGAGGGCGCCCCCCTCCGTGGCCCCGGCGTGTACGAGCGTGTGCAACTCGTCGATGAACAGGATGACCTCGCCTTCGGAGCGCTCGACCTCCTTGAGGACGGCCTTGAGGCGCTCTTCGAACTCGCCCCGGAACTTCGCCCCGGCCAGCAGGGCGCCGAGGTCGAGGCCGACGATGCGCCACTTTCGTCCGATCTCCGGAACGTCCTTGGCCGCGATCCGGACGGCGAGTCCCTCGACCACCGCGGTCTTTCCCACTCCCGGTTCGCCGATCAGGACTGGATTGTTCTTCGTCCGGCGGCAGAGGATCTGGACGACCCGACGGATCTCCTCGTCCCGCCCGATCACCGGGTCGAGCTTGCGGTCGCGCGCGAGCGCGGTGAGATCGCGGCCGTACTTCTCGAGGGCCTGGTACTGAGCCTCCTCGCTCCGGCTGGCGACCGGCTCGGACGTACCTCGGAGGTCGCCGAGGCCCTGCTCCACATCCGCGCGGCGAACCCCCGCCGACTCGAGGAACGCTCGGGCCGGTGAGGTGACGGACAGGAGGCCGAGGAGGAGCTCGTCGACCGTGGTGTACCGGTCCTTTCGCTGGGCCGCTTCCTTCTCCGCGGCGTCGATCACCTGGGTCAGGGATCGCGAGAGGTACTGGTCGGACGGGGCCACGTGTTCGGCGGTCGGGAGTTCCTGGAGGCGTTCCTCGAGCTCGGTCCGCAACTTCGCCGTGTCGACTCCCCGACGCTGCAAGAGCGAGGTCACCGCTCCCTCGGGGGACACGAGCAGTGCGGCGAGCAGGTGTTCGGGCTCCACCGCTGGGTGGCGGAGCTCGGCAGCTCGGGAGAATGCCTTCTCGAGCGCCTCGCGAGCGGCATCGGTGAGCCGGTCGAGGTGCATGGAGTCCGAGCCATCGGCCCATGTCGATTTAAGGGCACCACCCGTTCCCCACGCCGATGGCCGAACTCCGTGTCGACCTGGCCGGCGTGAAGCTCAGGAACCCGTTCCTCCTCGCTTCGGGCATCTGGGGCGAGAGCGGGGAATCCCTCGCCGGGGCGTGGCGGGCGGGAGCCGGCGCCGTCATCACGAAATCCATCGGTGCCGAACCGCGAGCCGGCTACCCCAACCCGACCGTCGAGGTGTATGAAAAGTGGGGCATGCTGAACGCGATGGGGCTTCCCAACCCCGGGATCGAGGAGTATCCTCGGGAGATCGCGGTCGCGCGCGCGGCGGGGGCCACCGTGATCGGCTCCGTGTTCGCGGCCACGGCCGAGGAGTTTGCCCGGCTGTCGGCCCGTATGGCCGAGGCGGGGGTGGTGGCCATCGAGCTGAACCTGAGCTGCCCGCACGCGGAAGGGTTCGGGACGGAGGTCGGGTCCGAGCCCGAGGATGTGGAGCGGATCGTCCATGCGGTCGTTCGGGCCGTCCACCTGCCGGTCATCGCCAAGATCACCCCGAACACCGCCAACCCCGCCGGCCTCGCCCTCGCCGCGGAACGGGGGGGCGCCAAGGCGATCAGCACGATCAACACGCTTCGCGGGCTGGCGGTCGACACGACGCTGGGGCGCCCCGTACTGGCCCACGGACTCGGCGGGCTCAGCGGCGCGGCGATCAAGCCGATCGGTCTCGCGTGTGTGTGGCAGATCTTCGAGAAGGTCCACATCCCGATCGTCGGGGTGGGAGGGATCCGCTCGGCCGAGGACGCGCTCGAGTACGTGATGGCCGGCGCCCGCGCGGTGGAGGTGGGGACCGCCATCACCTTCGAGGGGGTCAGTCTGTTCGGTCGTCTGGCGAACGGACTCTCGGCCCGCCTGGACGAGCTCGGGTTCGCCCGAGTTGAGGACGCGGTCGGAGTCGCGCACCGCGCGGCCGGCTAACGGGCGACCACCGCGGGGCTATATTCCGTTCCACCTAGGAGCGCTCGTGCGGTCGGTCCTCGAGGTCACGGAGGTGGTCGAGGAGACCCCGTCGACCGTCACGCTCCGGTTCCCCCATCCCATGTCCGCCGAGCCCGGCCAATTCGTCATGATCTGGCTGCCGGGGGACGATGAGCTCCCGATGTCCCTCTCCTACACCGAGGGGCTCTCGAAGGGGGTGACGATCAAGGCGATGGGGGAGAGCACCCGCCGATCCCTCCGGCTCCGCCCCGGGGCCAAGGTCGGGATCCGGGGGCCCTATGGAAACCACTTCGACCTGACTCCCCCGCGAATCCTCATCGTCGGCGGAGGGTCGGGCACCGCCGTTCTGGCCCCCGCAGCCGAGCGGGCGCTCGCCCAGGGGGCCCGGGTCACGGTGGCCCTCGGCGCGACCCGGGCGCCGGAACTCCTGTTCAAGGAACGCCTCCGCACGGCCGGCGCACGGGTCGTGGTCGCCACCGACGATGGCTCCGAGGGGGCCCGCGGCTTCGTCACCGGCGTGACGGAATCGCTGCTCGAGGCCGACCGGTTCGACGCGATATGGACGTGCGGGCCCGAGGTGATGATGCGCAAAGTGGCGGCCCTGGCGGCGCCGCGCGGGGTCCCGGTGTTCTGTTCCATCGAACGCCACATGAAGTGCGCTCTCGGCATGTGTGATGCCTGCGCGATCGGACCCTACCACGTCTGCGTGGATGGTCCGGTCTTCCCGGCGGAGAAGGTCCTCGCCACCCCGGACTTCGGATCCTTCCACCGGGACTCCTCGGGCCGCCGTCGACCCCTGTGAGAGGGTCGACCGAGGTCCGGCACTTGCCGGTCCGCGGCCGGACTCCACAGACTTTAAGCGAACGACCCGCTACGACCTCGGGGGATTTGGGATGAAAGTGATCGTAGTGAGCGGAGGCGTAATTTCCGGCCTCGGCAAGGGCATCACGACGTCCTCCCTCGGCCGGATCCTGAAGGCCCGCGGCATCCCGGTCACGATCGTCAAGATCGACCCGTACCTCAACGTCGATGCCGGCACGATGAACCCGTACCAGCACGGGGAGGTTTTCGTGCTGGACGACGGCACCGAGGCCGACCTCGACCTCGGGAACTACGAGCGGTTCCTCGGCCAGAGCCTCTCGGGCACGCACAACCTCACCACCGGCAAGATCTACCGTTCGGTGATCGAGAAAGAGCGGCGGGGCGACTACCTCGGCAACACCGTCCAGATCATTCCCCACGTCACGGGCGAGATCAAGCGCTCGATCCGCGACGTGGCCCAGGCCGCCGGGGCCGAGGTCGTCTTGGTCGAGGTCGGCGGAACCGTCGGCGACATCGAGTCGATGCCGTTCCTCGAGGCGTTGCGCGAGCTCTCCTACGAGCTGGGGGAGGGCCACATGGCGTTCGTGCACACGACGCTCGTCCCCGTGATCGGGCCCACGGGCGAGGCCAAGACCAAGCCGACCCAGCACTCCGTGCGCGACCTGCGCGCGATCGGGATCCGCCCCAACCTCATCATCGCGCGCGGCCCCGCCCCCCTCGCGCCCGACATCAAGGCGAAGATCTCCCTCTTCTGCGACGTCTCTCCCGACGCCGTCATCTCGGTCCCGGACCAGCGGGTCATCTACGAGGTACCGCTCGTCCTCGAGGCCCAGGGGGTGGGCGCGCTCCTCTCGCGCCTGCTCGGCCTTCCGGACCGGACTCCCGACCACACCTCCTGGAAGGAGTTCCTCCAGATGTACCGCCGCAACGAGGGCCGGGGGATCGACGTCGCCGTCGTCGGGAAGTACACCGAATTGCGCGACGCCTACCTCTCTCATACGGAGGCGTTCCACCACTGCCAGGGCCACCTCGGAACGGAAGTGCGACTGCACTGGTACGATGCGGAGGACATCCCGAAGAATCCCGGAGTGATCGCCCGCCTCGAGCACGCCGATGCCCTCCTCGTGCCCGGCGGCTTCGGGGCGCGCGGCGTGGAAGGCAAGGTCCGGGCGATCGAGATCGCCCGCACCCGGGGCATCCCTTTCCTCGGGGTGTGCTACGGCTTCCAGATGGCCGCGATCGAGGTGGCGCGCAATGCCGTGGGCCTGTCGCACGCGAACACGACCGAGGTGGACCCCGCCACGCCCGATCCGGTCGTCTGCATCCTTGAACAACAGAAGGGCGTGAGCGACCTCGGCGGCACGATGCGGCTCGGCACCCAGCGCATCGCCCTCGTCCCCGGATCCCGGATCGCTCAAGTGTACGGCCGGACCGAGATCTGGGAGCGCCACCGCCACCGGTACGAGATCAACCCCGCCTACTTCGACCGGCTCCGGGACGCGGGCCTGGTCATCAGCGGCTCCTCCGTGGACGGACGCGTCGAGGCCCTGGAGGCCCCGAACCATCCGTTCTTCATCGGGGTCCAGTTCCACCCTGAATTCCTTTCCCGTCCCGAGGTCCCGCATCCGCTCTTCTTGGCGCTCGTACGGGCGGCCCTCGCACGACAGGAGGTCCCGAGCTCTGTCAGCCCCACGACGGCTATCGCGTGAGCTCGCCTCGCGGGACGGCGAGGTCGTCCGGATCGCGGGTCATCTCGAGGACTACCGGGCGCTCGGCGGCGTCGCGTTCGCCCTGGTCCGGGACCGTTCGGGCACCACCCAGGTCACGCTGAAGAAGGGGGTCGCCGACCCCGAGCTTTTCGCTCTCCTCGCCGAGCTCCCTCGGGAGTCGGTCCTCGACGTGGAGGGTACGGTTCGCCGGTCCGAGAAGGCCAACCGGGGGATCGAGCTCGCGCCCACCCGGATCTCGGTCGTCTCGAGGGCGGAGGTCCCGCTTCCCCTCGGGGTCATCGACAAGGTGGGGGCGGAACTCGACACCCGCCTCGACCACCGGGTCCTCGACCTCCGCAAACCGGCGGTGCGGGTCGTCTTCGAGCTCCGGTCCGCCCTGCTCGCGGCCTTCCGCGACGCGTTCGTCCGCCGTGGTTTCCTGGAGGTCGAGACCCCGAAGATCCTGAGACAGGGAGCGGAAGGCGGGGCCACCTTGTTCGCGGTCCAGTACTTCGACCAGACCGCCTACCTGGCCCAGAGCCCCCAGCTCTACAAGCAGATGCTGATGGGGGCCGGGTTCGAGCGGGTCTTCGAGATCGCGCCGGCCTTTCGGGCCGAACCGTCCGACACGGTGCGCCACATGACCGAGTTCGGGAGCCTGGACGCCGAGATGGCCTACATCGACGGCAGCGGGGACGTCCGGGTCGCCGCCGGGGAGATCCAGACGATGCTCGAGGAGATCGTCCGTGAGGCCCTGACGACCACGAAATCGAACATCGGGGCCCAGGGGAACCCGCTCGCGGAAAAGATCCCGGATCTGGGCGCACGCCCTTTCCCTCGAATCCCGTTCGCGACGTGCGAGGTATGGCTCGGCCGTCCGGGGAAGGAACAGGACCTCGGCACCGAGGACGAGAAGGCGATCTTTGCGCGCGTCGAGAAGGAATTTGGCACGCCGATGTACTTCCTGACCGACTTCCCCACCTCGATCAAGGCCCATACCTTCTACGCCCGTCGGGACGATGCGGAACCCGGTCGCACCGGTTACTTCGACCTGTACTTCCGCGGGCTCGAGATCACGAGCGGCGGTCCCCGCGAGCACCGGGTGGACCGCTTGCTGCAGAACATCACTTCGGCCGGTATGGACCCGGCCGGATTCTCCGGGTATCTGGAGGCGTTCCGCTACGGCATGCCCCCCCACGGAGGGTGGGCGATCGGAGTCGACCGCATCGTTCAGTACCTGGCGGGCCTGCCCAATATCCGGGAGGCACGCCTTTTCCCCCGGGACCGCTACCGTCTGGACCCGTAAGGGAGGTTGGATCCATGGTCGCGGTCAAGCTCACCCTCCCCGCGCCGCCTCAACTTCAGGGTCGATGGGCGGCCCTTCTCGAGGAGGCCGGGCTCCGTCCCCAGATCCTGGCGCTGGCGGACAAGTTCCCGGAGGAACGTTCGCTGGAGATTCCCTTCTCCACCATCGACTCGTCCGACACCGGCCTCGCGGACCTCCTCCTCGACCGGCCGGAGGAGGTCATCGACGCCGGGCGTCGCGCCATGCGCGACCTCCTCCCGGTCGCGGGCCCCGAGGCAGACCGCCTTCGGCTTCGCCCGGTCGGATTGCCCTCCACCGTCCACCGCTCCGTGCGTGGGCTCCGGGAGTCCGACCTGAACCACCTGGTGGCGATCGATGGGATCGTACGGCGGGTGACCGAGGTGCGACCCCAGATCCGGGACGCCGTCTTCCAGTGTGCCGCCTGTCACGTCGAGTTTCACGAGCCCCAGGATGACGCCTCGATGTTGTTCCGGGAGCCGCTCGAATGCCCCGACTCCCAGGGGGGGTGCGGACGTCCTGCTGGGAGGACCCGGTTCCGCCTCCTGCCCGAGAAGTCGACGTACGTGGACGCGCAAAGGATTGAGATCCAGGAGAACCCCGAGACGCTCCGAGGCGGAGCCCATCCTCAAGGGCTCGCCACTCTCCTCACCGAGGACCTGACCGGGCATGTGCTTCCCGGCAACCGAGTGGTGTTGAATGGCGTGCTGAAGAGCTACCAGAGAGCGAGCCCGTCCCGGAGCGGGGTCGTCCGGAATACCACGTTCGACCTCCTCCTCCTCGGCGTGTCCGTCGAATCCAAGCAGGTCCAGTACGACGAGATCGAGATCTCTCCCGAGGAGGAGAAGCTGATCCTGAGCTTCCGCGGAGACCCGACCGTCGTCGACAAGATCATCCTCTCTCTGGCGCCCACGATCAAGGGGATGGAACAGGAGAAGGAGGCCATCGCCCTCCAATTGTTCGGGGGCGTGGAGAAGCGCCACTCCGACGGGATTCGGGTTCGTGGCGACATCCACGTGCTTTTGGTTGGCGACCCGGGGGTCGCGAAGAGCCAACTCCTCCGCTACGTGGCCGACGTCGCCCCCCGGGCGATCTACACGAGTGGCAAAGGGGCCACGGCCGCCGGATTGACCGCCGCCGCCGTCAAAGATGACTTCGCCGGGGGTCGGTGGGTCCTGGAAGCCGGTATGCTCGTCCTCGCCGACGGCGGAATGGCCATGATCGACGAGTTGGACAAGATGACTCCGGAGGATCGATCCGCGATGCATGAGGTGCTGGAGCAGCAAAGCTATCATTCCTCATTCGAGATCATGTTCCTCAACGGTGAGAAGCGGGCCATCGGGGAGTTCGTCGAGGGGCAACTCCAACGGAACCCCGAGAGGGTCATCGCGAGAAAGGATTGCGAGATCCTCCCGTTGGATCATGAGAACTACTCCCTTCTCTCCACCGATTTTCAATGTCTTCACGGGATGCGGATCGATCGTGTAAGCCGTCACGCCGCGCCGTCTCGATTCGTCCGTGTAACGTATGGGAATGGACGGGTTCTGACTGTTACCCCCGAACACCCCCTCTTCGTCTGGAGAGCAGGCCAGTGGGCGACGGTGAGCGCCGAGTCCGCGCTTCCAGGAGACCTCGTTCCTGGCGTTTCCGAGTACCCGCGAGCCCTGAACGAGGCGGTGTTCAAGGCGCCGGAGATGCTCACCGGTAGGAAGGAAATCGACTTTCCGGAGGGGCTTGGGCCCGATCTCTCGCGCCTTCTCGGGTACCTCATCAGCGAAGGCCATGTCCCCTCAGCGCCCGACGCCACCCCCGCCGAGATAAGCGTCTCGAACACCGACCCGAGTATCGTCAAGGATGTCGAAGAGCTCTTCCGGTATGTCTTCGGAATCTGCCCTTATGTCCAGGTCCACCTACCTTCGAGGCGAAGGAGAGCCACCCTCCCCTTGCATGACGTCCGGGCGGTCAGCGTCGACCTCCTCCATTTCATCCAATCCAACTTCCCCGAAGTGGCAAGAAAGTCTCCGGAAAAGAGGATCCCCGGATCCATCTTCCATGCGCTGGAGAATTGTCGAGTCCAGTTCCTTCTCGGGGCGTACCGTGGCGATGGCTTCTATGACTCCCAGAGATTCGGACTGACCACGAGTTCGGGAGGACTGGCGCGAGATTACGCCGACCTTCTCCTGTCGCTGGGCATCTACTCCTACATTGCCAGCTCGGTCTACCGATACGGGAAGGAGCGCACCGGAACGGCATACAAGATCGTCGTCTCGGGAGCCCAGAGCCAACGCCGGTTCTTCGAACTCGTGGGTAGGTACGACCCCCGAGCCGAAAAGATCCGTTCGTTTGTGGAGCGCAGCGAGGTTCAGCCGAAGGACCGCGATCGACTTCCCCATGAGCTCGTTTCCCGCCTCAAGTGCCTCCTTGGAGAGCTGGACCTAGACGACGGCTCCTTCCATCAGGCGATGACCGGAGGGGGCCAACTCCACCGGAGGACAATGGCGAGGTACCTCCATCACGCCATTACCCGATTAGAATCGATGCGACTCCCATGCCCCCATGGACCCTCTCCTAGGGAGATTCGCAAGTTGTACCACGTCCCGTTGGGTGCGGTCGCCGCTCGAACCGGACGCTCAATCGCCTGGGTCACGTTGCACGACGAGGAGGCCCACTCCGTGCAGGCCGAGGAAATCCTCCGAATCACGGCCGCGCTCGCCCAAGAGAAAGTCGTCCGGGTTTCGGAGGAGGTTGCCGCCCTGACCCGATGGGTCGAATCGCCGCTCCGTTTCGTCCCGATCCGTAGCGTGGAGGTCATCCCGAACTCAGGGGAGAAATGGGTGTACGATGTCACCGTTGAACCCACCCACACATTTGTGAGCGACGGCTTGGTGCTTCACAACACCGTCTCGATTGCCAAAGCCGGAATCACATCTACATTGAACGCACGATGCCCCGTCCTCGCCGCGGCGAATCCCAAATGGGGCCGCTTCACGCCGGATCGGACGATCTCGGAACAGATCGACTTGCCCCCCACCCTCTTGTCGCGGTTCGATGTTATCTTCTCCATCCAGGACCACCCGAACCAGGAGCGCGATCGCCGACTAGCGAACCGGATCCTCGCCTCGCACCGAGAGGGTGAAGTGGCGGGCGCGGGTGGCATCGGCGTCGCGGCCGAGGTTGCTCCTTTCTCGCCGGATCTCCTAAAGAAGTACATCGCCTACGCACGTCGCAACATCCGTCCGATCCTCTCGGACGCCGCCCTGTTGACCCTCGAAGACTTCTACGTGAAAGTTCGACGGCAGGGGGAGGAGCCCAACGCCCCCGTCCCGATCACCGCCCGCCAGCTCGAGGCCCTCGTCCGGCTCTCCGAAGCGGCCGCGAGGGCTCGGCTCTCCAATGTGGTGGAGGAACACGACGCCCAGCGGGCCACTCAGATCATGGAGAACTACCTCCGGCGCGTCTCGACCGCCGAGGACGGCCGCCTCGACATCGACCTCACCCAGACCGGCGTGAGCCACAGTCAGCGGGAACGGCACGTCGTCGTCCTCCGCGTGATGCGGGAACTGCAGGAAGCGGGCGGGGGGACCTTCACGATGGAGGCGTTCCTGGCGGCCGCCGAGAAGGCCGGGGTCGAGCCGAAGAAGGCCGAGTCGCTGTTCATCACCCTCCGGAACCAGGGCGAGGTCATCGAACCCCGGCCCAACCAGCTCCAGCTCGTGCGCTTCGCGGTCTGACCCGCTCCGGTAATCGCTATATCTACCGCTCCGGAACTAGTACGGGTCGAACCGAGATGGCGCCGGACCAGTCCGACGGGGCGTTCGTCATGCGGGTCCACCGCGTGCGGACGGAGTTCGTGGTGGCCGCCTGCGACGCGGAGCTCCTCGGGAGGGAGGTCCCGGTCGGGGACGCGGGCCGGACCGTGAAGATCTCCGCGGACTTCTACGGCGAACGGCACGTCTCGAAGGAGGAGCTCTTGTGGGCGTTGAAGCGGGCCACGATCGCCAACCTCCTGGGAGCCCGGACGCTCGCGCTGGCCGAGGAGGGGGGTTTCATCGACCCGGGCGGCGCGGGGGATCTCGGCGGGATCCCCCATGCGGAGATCTTCGCCCTGCTCGGCTAGGGGATGGTGTCCGATGGGGGGAGACGAGTTCTGCGTGGTCTGCGGTGCGACCGGCCGCGCGCTGGTCGACGGCGTGTGCGCTGAGTGCGCCGCGAGCCGTACCCCGCTCGTCCAGATCCGCCAGCGGGTGGACATCGTGATCTGCCCCACCTGCGGGGCTCGCCGGGTAGGCCAGGTCTGGCAACGCTCCGGAGCGAGCCCGCTCCTCACGGCCGAGGACCTGGCGCCCTTCCTCGTGATCCATCCCGAAGTGGGCGTGCGGAAGGTCGATTGGGAGGAGACGTCGGTGACCCCCATGGTACGCGAGTACACCGCGCACGCGATCGCCGTGTTCCGGCACGTCGAACGGGTGGTCGACCTACCCTTCTCGGTCCGGATCGAGCACCGCACCTGTCCCGAGTGCAGCCGGCGGAGCGGGGGCTACTTCACCGCCATCCTTCAGCTTCGCGGCCCGGCGGACGCCCGACCGGTGGAGAAGCCCCCCGCGCTCCGAGCCCGGCTGGATGCGGAATGGGACCGCCTCTGGAAGGAGGCCCGACCGGACTGGCAGCGGGCGCTCCAGTGGCGGGAGGAGCTCCCGGAGGGATGGGATTGCTACTTCTCGGACACGCTCGCGGCCCGGGCGGTCGCCCGGATGGCCAAGCAGCGGTTCGGGGCCAGCCTCAAGGAATCGGCCAGCCTGTTCGGCCGGAAGGACGGCCGGGACGTCTACCGGGTCACCTTCTGCCTTCGATTCCCGCGCCCGGCCGGCCGACCGACCGTTAAAGCGACGGACGTGGAACCATAGCCTTAAGAATCGAACGTCGCTCGATGACCTCGGTAGCGGGGCACTCGGCGATGATGAAGAAAAGCGGAATCCTTCGGCGGCACCACGGATCGGACACTCTCGAAGAAGGCTCGTTCATTGACCTCGGCGCGATGACCTTCGAGGACGAGGCGGGCGCGCTCGCCGGCACCAAGGGGACGATGCGTCTGGCCGAGATCCTTCGTTTCGAGGACCTGCACACGGTCTCCAAGCTCGCCTACCAGGGCGACATCGTCATGCTCGACTACACCTCGATCGCGAACGACCAGATCGCGATGAAGCGCCTCAGCATCGATCTCAAGAACGTCGCGAAGGACACGGGCGGAGATGTGGCCGGTATCGCTAAGAACCTCATCGCCATCACGCCCGCGGGGATCCGTATCGACCGCCAGAAGATCCGGCCGTCGTTCTAGGACCCCCGGTCCGGGATGAAGTTCGCCATCGAGCGTCGCGAAGCGGCATCCGCCTCGGCCGACGTGGTCGCCTCCGGCCTCTTCGAGGCCGAGGGGAAGGACGAGCGACCCCCGGCGTCGCTCCTCAAGGAGGACAAGGGGACCGGCGGGTTGCTGCTCCCGGCCTGGAAGCGAAAGGAGATCCGGGGAAAGCGCCGCGAGGTGACGGTGTTCCACTGCCCCGACGGACGCGGCCGCTGGATCGTGGTCGGGCTCGGGCCCCACCGGAGCTTCACGGCGGACACCGTTCGGCGGGCGGCCGCCGAGGTCGTGCGGGCGGTCAAGGGGAAGGGCGCCCGCACGGTCGCCTTCCGCCTCGCTTCGTTCGTGGACGGCCCCGTTTCGTCCGCGGCGGCGACCCGAGCTCTCGTCGACGGAGGGATCCTGGGGGGATACGAATTCACGCGGTACCGGACGACCTCCGAGGGGGGCGTCGAAGAGGTCACCATCCAGCTCGGTGAGGAACACGCATCGGAGGAGCGGACGCTCACGAGCGACGTCTCGGAGGAGGTCAAGATCGCGGAGAACGTCCTCTGGACACGCGACATCGCCAACCTGCCCGCCGATACGGCCACGCCCGAACGCCTGGCCGAGATCGCAAGGGCGCTCGGCAAGGAGACCGGTCTCAAGGTCACCGTCTTTGACGAGAAGGAGCTCGCGAAACTGAAGTGCGGGGGCCTGCTCGCGGTCGGGGGCGGTTCGGACCACCCGCCCCGTCTGGTCATTCTCGAGTACCCGGGCGGCACGCGCCGGGGCCGGACGGTCGCCGTGGTCGGGAAGGGGATCACGTTCGATTCGGGCGGGATCTCGATCAAGGAGGCGACCGGCATGGCCGCCATGAAGTACGACAAGTCGGGGGCGGTCGCCGTCCTCGGCATCCTCCGGGCCGCGGCGATCCTCAAGGTCGCCCCGCGGGTGATCGGCGTGCTCTGCTGCGCGGAGAACCTCCCGGGCGGGGGGGCGTACCGTCCGGGGGACGTCGTCACCGCCTACGGCGGCAAGACGATCGAGATCCTCAACACGGACGCGGAAGGTCGGGTCGTCCTCGCGGACGGTCTTTCCTATGTCGTGGACCAGTACCACCCGGACGAGGTGATCGACCTCGCCACCCTCACCGGTGCCCAGGTGGTCGCCCTCGGCGACGACACGGGCGGCCTCATCTCGACCGACGACCGCCTCGCGAATGGCCTCTTGGCGGCGTCGGCGGCCACGGGGGAGCCGGTCTGGCGAATGCCGCTGACGGACTATCACCGGGAGCTCGTCAAGAGCGACATCGGCGATGTGCGTAATTCGATCGAGTTGCCCCGGGCCGGGATGCTGACCGCCGCGGCCTTCCTGGAGACGTTCGTCGGGACGACCCCGTGGGCACATCTCGACATCGCCGGCCCGGCGTGGACCAGCCTCGTGACGAAGAAGTACCAACCCGCGTACCAGAACCTGGGCGCGACCGCCTTTGGGGTCCGCCTGGTCAGTCGCTACTTGCAGGACCTCGCCCGGTCCTGAGGACGGCTCGCGGGACGGACGAAGGTCGGTCCGACGGGTCCCCGCCTCCTCCGTGGCCCCTATCGAATTCCGGCGAACGCCTACGCGGCCACGATCTGGACGCTCTCGCCGCCGTGACGGGTGGCCCGAGGGCGTACCTCGCAGAACAGGGGGGTGTGGTATCCGCCGCCGGTGACGAGCGCCACTCCGACCGGGAGCGATTGGATCATCTCGGTCATCCCCGGGGTGAGACCCTCGATCGATTGGGCGATGGCCTTGAGATCGAGCGGGTTCGTCACCTGCAGGATCAGCTGGGTGTTGCACTGCGAGAGGACGCTCTTGTCGATGCGGGCGGCCCGCTGCGTCACCGCGCACAGCCCGAGGCCGAACTTCCGCCCCTCGCTCGCGATGTTCTTCAGGATGCGGGAGCACGTCGCGCTCCCCTGCTGGGGGGCGAAGTTGTGCGCCTCCTCGATGACGAGGAAGAGCGGGGGGATCTTGTTCTTCTTCCGGTTCTCGAAAAGCGTGGTCGCGATCCGCGCCACGACCAGCTCTTGAACGTCGGGCGCGACGCCGCGGAGGTTGATCAGGGTCGCCTCCCCCGACTTCACGAGGTCGTTCAGGCTCGTTCCCTGAGGACCCAGGAGCTTCGTCTGCTCCACATACTCGAGCCGCTCGTGGATCGTCTCCGCGATGGCCCCCTCACCCACCTCGGCGGCCCGCACGAGGTCGTGGACGGTGTAGTCGGGGTTGGAGGCCGCGACGCGCTCGATGATCTGCTTCAGCGGGGCCAGGAACGACTTCACGTTCGTGAGCCCCATGAAGACGAGGAGGTCGCGAGGGTCGCTGTTGCGAAGGCTGAACGTCAGCGGCTTGGCCGTGGGGTTGAGGCTGACGTCGGGAGAGTACTCCTGGATCTGTTTGCCGAACCCCTGCGACTCGACTCCGAACCGGGCGTCCCCGCCCTTCTTCTCGGCCGGGATCCTCAGCGAACCGTACTCGCCGTGCGGGTCGATGATCACGCACGTGACCTTGTGACGGAGCAGCTCCTCGATCAGGACGCCCAGCAGGTAGCTCTTGCCGCCGCCGGTCTTGGCGAGGACGCTGACATGGCGCTGGACGAGCTGGTTGATGTCGAGCTCGATGTGCAGCGAGTGGTTCCGGAGCAGCCCTACATAGGCGCCGCTGTTGGCATGGTGCTTCAGGCCGAGGACCTCGGCGATGAGCGGTTCCTCCGCCCGGAAGACGTGGGCCCCCGGGCGGAACGGGATCGTGGGGATCTTCACGAGCCCGTGCAGGTCGCGATACCCCACGATACGGGCGATCCCGAGCAGGTTGGTGTGGAGCGTTGCCTCCTCCGATGGCTGGAGCGCGCTGGCGTGCTCGATGTCGAGGTCGCTCTTCCGCTTCAGGTCGTCCAGTTGGCAGAGGACCTTCCCGTGGTATTCGTCCACCACGGTGAGGTAGTCGCCGCGCTCGATCGGCTGGGTGAGGCTCAGCTGGAACTGGCCGAGGCCGACGTCCCCGAAGATGCGGCCGACCTCCTCCACACCGCGTTTCACCGAGTGGGTCGGATATTAGTATGACGCGGCAAGAGCAGCGCCGGTCGGCCTCCGTTCGGAAGTCTTTATATTGCGCCCCTCTGTCGAACGCCACCTCGACCACGAGCCGCCGTGGCGAGGCTCTGCCCTTTGACCGACGCCACCGAAGAACTCGAACGCAAGCGCGCGGAGTCGAACGCGAGGGCGGACGAGCACCGGGCGCGCCGCGACAAGCTCAACGCCGAGGCCCGTACCACCGCCGACGAGCGGGGTCGGATCCTCGACGAACTCCATGGTCGAAGTGCCGAAGCGCAGGACCATCGGCGCCATCGGGACCAGCTCAACGCGGACGTCCGGGAGGCGAAACGGCTCCGGGAAGAGTGGAACCGGAAGCTCCAGGAACTGGGGGACAAGGTCCAGGAGCTCAAGCGGGCGCGCGTGCCGCGACCCGGCGCGATCCCGGTGTGGCGGCTGCGGAAGGAGTTGAAGGAGCTCGAGTTCCGCCACATGACGACCGCCCTGACCGGCGAGCAGGAGAAGCGACTCATCGAGGAAATGAAGCGCCTCGAGGCCGCCATCCGGGAGCAGGACGAACAGCTTCGTCAGGACCCCGAGGTCGAAGCGACCTTGAAGGCCTTCACCGAGGCCCGGGACGAGGCGGAGAAGCACCACGCCGCGGTCGGCCAGCTGGCGGAGGACGCCCAGAAGGAGCACGAATCGATGGTCGCACTCTACGAGACCGTCGACGAGCTCCGTCGCCAGGCGGACGAGATCCAGGCGAAGCTCATCGAGGTCAAGACCGCCGCGGACGAGGCCCACCGGGCCCACATCGCCGCGATCGAGGAGGTGCGCGATATCGAGAAGATGCTGTACGCGGCCCGCGGCGGCCGGGCGCCGCAGAGCTGGGCCGACTCGGAGCCCCCGCGGGAGGAGGACTTCCTCGCCCGCCTCAAGAAGGGCGAGAAGGTCTCCACCGAGGACCTGATGGAACTGCAGAAGACCGGCCGAGGGTGACGGCCGGGCAGACCCCCGCCTCGGTCGGGTAACCTATATACAAGAGGGGGCGGTCCCGCCCCCGGAATGCGTCAGGTCAAGCTCGACCAGGATGAGCTCCGCCAGATCAAGGAGCTGTACGAAGGCGTCATGTCCCACGCCTGCCACGGCCTGTTCTTCAAGGAGGGCTCGGTCCTCGGCGCGCCGATGGCCGAGGCCGCGCTCAAGGACCGGGCCCACTACTTCGATCGGGCGGGCCAGGAGCTCAAGGAGCGAGGCTGGGTCACCGACGTCCGCTTCGCGGAGTCCGAGGTGGTCGTCCACGGGTCGATCGAGGTCTCCCCGAGCGACATTCCGACCTGCCACCGGCTCCGGGGCATCCTTCGCGAGTTCTACGAACGTTTTAAGGGGGGGCGAGTTAAATGCACAGAAGAGATGTGTGCCAGTACCGGCCAACCCGAGTGCCGCTTCCACGTAGAGGAATTGTAGGGAGGTACTCGAATCGATGATGGCCACCGGGAACGTCGGCACCGTGATCAAGGACCTGAAGGCCCGGATCTCGGGGACGGCGACGGCGCTCGTCTCGCGCGACGGGCTGGTCCTCTACGCGGACGTCCCTGCCGGGGTCTACACCGAGACGTTTGCGATCATGTGCGCGACCATCCTCGGGGCGGCCGCCACTGCCAACACGGAACTGAACCGTTCGCCCCCCGAGCGTATCCTCATCGAGGGGAACGATTCCAAGACGATCATCGTCGGGAGCGGCAAGAAGGCCCTCCTGGTCGCGGTCGTTGACAAGAACGCGGACGTGACCAAGGTCATGGACGAGGTCGCGAAGGTCGCCGAGCTCCTGAAGGCGAACTAGCGCACCGCGCGTCCCGCCGCTTCCTCGTGCGTCGTTTCCGGGCGGGAGCTGGAAGCGACCCGGCTGAGCCGGTGGTCTCCGCCCGTGCAGACCCGGAAGAGGTAGCCCGCCATGGCCGCCGTGAGGCGGGCCCAGGCGATCGGGGTGCGTTGGCCGCTCATCAGTCGGCGGATACGGTACCGTCCCCAGAGTTCGCCCTGCTTCTCCGTCAGCTGCTTTCGGCCGTAGCCGTTCCAGAACGCCTGGTAGAGGAACCGGATGAACGTCGTGCGGATGTGGTGGTAGACGACGGCCTTGGGCTCGTAGCGGATCTCGACCCCCGATTCCACCGCGCGCAGGTTCAGGTCGATGTCCTCGGCCGTCACGAATCGCGGGTCGAAGCCGCCGAGGCGGAGGAAGAGGTCCCGACGGTAGGCGAGGTTGCACGACGGATACGTGACGTCGTAGCCGCTCACGAACAGTTCGACCCGCTCCAGTTGACCGAAGTTCGGTCGGCCCACGGTCACGGTCCGACCGGCGACCACCGGGGAAGTGGCGAGAGCGCCCCGCAAGGTGGCGATCCAGTGAGAATCCGCGAAGCAGTCCCCGTCGATGAACGCGACGAACTCCCCGCGGGCCGCCTCGACCCCGGTGTTCCGGCCGATCCCGCGGGAGCCCGACCGCTCGATCACCTTGAGGAGGTCGGGATGGCGGCGCTCGTATTCCCGCGCGATCTCGAGGGTCCGATCGTGGCTCGCGGCCTCGACGAGGACGATCTCGATCGGCGGCTCCTGAACGAGGAGGCTGTCGAGCAGTTGGGCGAGGTGGAGCTGCTCGTTCCGGACCGTGATAACGGCGGAAATGAGCGGGGGAGACGGGTCGCTACTTCCCAATGTCCATCACGACGACGTCCTTGACCGCCCGCATGCTCTTGAAGGGGAGCACGAGCCGGCCCGACGCGTCGCTCTGGAACAGTCGCTGCTCGACGTCCTCGCTCGGGGTCACGAGGACGTGGGCGATCCCGCCCGTCATGGTGTCGACGACGAAGTTGTCGATGAGTCCGAGGATCTGGCCGTCGTTCGTCATCACGGTCTTGCCGCGGAGCTCGGTAAGGAACTTACGCATGGGTGAGGGCCTCGGGCGAGGATGGCGGAGGGCAGTATTTAATCGTTCACGGCGAGCGGAAGCCTTCTTCGGCGGGGAACGAGCGTTCCGGAGGGCGCGTTCTCGCGTTCCGCGACGCGATTCCGGCCGCCGGGCCCGCCTGTCGCCGTCGCGCGGCCGGCAACGCTTATATCACGCACCCGGGTCGGAGGCGACCCGCCTATGGCCCGTTCTCACGTCAAGGGAAACCCGGAGTTGCTCCGGGCGATCCGGGATCTTCGTCGCGCGGCCCGCTCGCACGACGCTCCGGTGTGGGCCTCGGTCGCGGACGACCTCGAGCGCGCCCGCCACCCCTCCCGGCCGGTGAGCGTGGGCCATCTCGACCGGGTCACGACCGCCGAGGAGACCGTGGTCGTTCCCGGCAAGGTCCTCTCCGACGGGGTATTGTCGAAGCGGCTCACGGTGGCCGCCTTTTCCTATTCGGTCCAGGCAAAGAGCAAGATCCATGCCGCCGGCGGGGTCGCGCTCTCCCTGCACGATCTCGTGAAGTCGAAGCCCGATGGAGCGGGGGTGCGGATCATTGGCTGAGAACCCCGAGGCCCCGAAGCCCTCGGTCGTGGACGCGTCCGGTCTCGTACTCGGGCGCGCCGCGAGCCTCATCGCGAAGCGGCTCCTGAAGGGGGAGTCGATCGTCGTGGTCAACGCCGAGCAGGCCGTCGTGACGGGGAACCGTCCGAACGTCCTCGCCTTCTACACGGCAGCCCGCGCGCGCGGATCGGTCCGTAGCGGCCCGCACTTCCCGCGGTACCCGGACCGGATCTTCCGACGGACCGTCCGTGGGATGGTCCCCCACTTGAAGACCCGAGGCAAGCTCGCGATGGACCGACTGGAGGTCCACATCGGCGTCCCCATCGCGTACAAGGGGGCCCCGACCGAGACCCTGGAAGGCGCACGGGCCCGTCCCGCCCTCCGATCGCCCCTCACCCTCGCGGAGATCACCCGGCTCCTGGGAGCGCACGTATGAAGGCCCCGGTGATCGTCCTCGCGACCGGCAAGAGAAAGACGGCGGTCGCCCGCGCCACGGTTCGCAAGGGGATCGGCAAGGTTCGGGTCAACGACCGGCCCCTCGAGCTGGTCGAGCCCGAGATGGTCCGCCAGAAGATCCAGGAGCCCCTCCTCATGGTCGGCGACCGGACGAAGACCCTGGACATCGCGGTCTACGTCCGCGGCGGCGGCATCGTGGGGCAGGCCTCCGCGGCCCGCACCGCCGTGGCACGCGGCCTTCTTTCCTGGTTGAAGGACGACCAGCTCAGGGAGATGTTCCGTCACTACGACCGCTCGCTGATCGTGAGCGACCCTCGCCGAAAGCTCCCGAAGCGGCCCGGCGGCCGCGGGGCCCGGAAGCGCCGGCAGAAGTCGTACCGCTGAGGACCGAGGAAGACCCATGACGATGATGATCCCGGTCCGCTGCTTCACCTGCGGGGCGGTCGTTGGCCAGCACTGGGACGAGTACCGCGAGCGGACGGCTCGCGGGGAGGACGCCGGCTTGGTCCTGGACGCGCTCGGACTGGAGCGGTACTGCTGCCGGCGGATGCTCCTCACCCACGTCGACCTGCTCGACGAAGTCGGCCCGTACGGCTGAGTCGCCCCGTTCCCTCGCGCCCGAATCGACCGGCGCCGCGCCCTTCCTCGATTCGAGCCGATCGCCCCTTCCCTCCTCCGCAGGGACGGCGATCCTGCCCTAGGGCGAGGCTGCTAGAAATCAGAAGTAAGGGGTTCGGGCGAGGGGGACGGACGGCCTACTTGTCGTCTTCGTCCTCGTCTTCGTCCTTGTCCTCGACCTTCTCCTTGGTCTTGCTGCCCCGGCCGGGCCGGCTCGGGGGAGCGGCCGCGCGCTTGGAGCGCCAGCGGATCCAGAGGATGAGCCCGATGATGGCTGCGATCGCGGCCACCACGACCCCGACCACGATGATGAGCTCGGTCGTGGGGTTCGGGTTGACGGTCACCGACTGCTGGGCCAGGTTCGTCCCGGAGACGTAGTTGCCGACGTACTCGTTCGTCGCCGTGACGTTGGCGTAGAGGAGGTAGTTCCCCGTCGAGCTCGGCGTCCAGGTGGTCTCGGCCCGGTAGGTCGTGTTGAAGTTCATCGTCGGGACCTTCCCCGACGCGAACGAGGCCGTGTTCACGACCCCGCCGGTGTAGTTGTAGAACTGAGTCGTGCCCCCGATGTAACTCCGGCTGCCCGTGCCGCTCGGCGACAAGAGGTACCACGAGACCGAGACGTTCTTCGCGACCGCCGACGCCCCACCACCGACCGAGATGTTCACCCAGAAGGTGTAGGACGTGCCTTCGGTGAACGTCGTGGGAGCGGTCAGGTTGTTCGCGGCCAGGATCACGTTCAGGGTCGAATTGACCGACACGAGCAACGTCTGCGTCGTGTAGCCATGGTTCCCGTTCAGGTCCCAAACGGTCAGGTTGACCGTGTAGCTCGCGTTCTGCGGGTCCAGCCACAGTCCGGGAAGCGTTGCGTTCGGTCGGACGGAGGTGTAGTTGAAGCCCCGGTGGACCGACTTGTTGCCCGAGTTCGTGACCAGCCAGTAGTACTTCGAGACCGACCCGTTGTGGGGGTCGGTGGCGTTGGAGGCGTTCAGGACGACGCGCGCGGTGCCGTTCGCGGCGACCTGCACGCCCGTTCCCGAGATCGACTTCCCGCTGGAGGTCTGGAGCCGGAAGGAGGAGACCGGCTTTTCCGTGTCGTTCACGACGACCGTGAACTTCGCCGTGGCGCTCTGGCCCGTTCCCGACCACACCGTGAGGGTGACGTTGTACTGCCAGCCCTTCAGGGAGACGGGCGTGCCGTTGATGGTCATGCCGTTCGCGTAGTAGATGCCGGCCCCGAGGAACTGGAGCGTCACGTTCCCGAGCGGCTGGGCCCGGGAGCTCGCGGACAGGTTGACGGTGTACTTGTACCCCTTCGCGGTGAAGGTCCAGACGCTGATCGAGATCACGTTCTTGATCGGCGCGGTCGGGGAGAGCGTCGCGACGCTGTTGGTCGCGTTGAAGTGGAGCGTGGTGGACCAGTTCACCTTGGCATAGGGGCCGGCGGCGCTGTACGCGCTCGACGACCAGTTCCCGAGGATGGACGCCGCGACGGTCCCCTGACCGACCCAGACGTTGAACTTCGTCTCGTTCGTGATCCCACCCGAACTCGTGACGTTGAGCGTTCCCGCATACGCGCTGGCTCCGCTCGCGACCGCGAACGTGTGGTTGACGGTGGCGTTCGGCGTGGTCACGGGCGGGCTGCCGTCCCCGAAGTTCCAGACGAACTTGGTCCCGTTGGTCCCCGCCGGATAGGTCGAGTTGAGCGCGCTGAATGTGACGTTCTGGCCCACGCCCACGATCACCGTGTAGTTGTTGTGGGTCGCGTTGAGCACGTTCCGCGAGGAGAACGTGAAGCTCTTCACCGAGATGTTGACGTTCGCCGTCAGGTTCGCGACCTTGACGATCGAGAAGCTCGCCGAGCCGACCGGGGTGGTCGAGGTGAGTGACGAGAGCGTGAACGAGGTCCAGGTGTGTCCCGTGCCATCGGGGTTGAGCGACGTCTGGGGTGGCGCGCTCGAGCTCGCCGCGAGGACGTAGTTGGCGGGCAGGACGAACGTGTAGTTGTAGACCTCCGAGGGCGAGCTCGGGTGGCGGAATCCGAACGCGAGCGTGTAGGTGCTCGAGTTCCGGGCCACGGTGCCGTTGATCGCGTAGCTGGACTGCCATCCGAAGGAGAGGCCACCGCCCGAGGCGAGGTCGCAGGTCGTCGTACAGCTCGAAGTGAAGTTCTGGAGCGTGGGAGCGACCTTGGGCGCGAGGAATCCGGTGCCGTTGACCAGGAGGCCCGCCTGGACGGCCGGGAAGAACGGTCCGTTCGAGCCGACCCACGTCCCGACGCTGGCATTGTCGCTCGCGGGGAAGCTCAGCGTCCCCGTGTAGGTGAGGCCGAGCTGCGCCCAGAGCTGGCGAACCGTCGAGTTACCGAGGCCCGGCAGGACCGAGTCGTTGCCGAGCTGCGCCTTCGTCGTGACCGAGACCGAGCCGGTGCCCGAGGCCGGGAACAGGGGCGCGAGGCTCACCGTCGTGTTGTAGACGGCGAGAGAGCTTGTGGGCGCGGGCGACACCACCACATCCTTGACCAGGCTGCCGGGGGTCGTGACGGTGAGCGGGTACCACGCCGTGGTGTACCCCGCCGTCGCGAGGATCACGTCGAAGGAACCGGGGTAGGCTCCGATGGCGTAGTATCCCGTATCCGTCGGAGCCGAGAAGATGGCGTGCGTCGCGGTGTTGTAGAGGGTGACGTTCCCGAGCCCCACGACCGGGGACCCGGAGGAGATCCGGAGCCGTCCGGAGACGAGGAAGTTCTGCACGACCGGGTTGAAGGTGTTCGCCCCCGGGCTGACTACGACCGTGCTGACGTTGAAGGTCGTAGTGGGGCCGAAGTCCGCCGCCTTGACGATCCAGGTTCCCACGGGTACCTTGAGCGAGTAGCTCCCGTTGCTCAGGGTCGTGTTATTGACCAGCGTAACCCCGTTGTACCCGGGCGCCAGCACGGAGACCGAGCCGGGATACACGGGGTTCCCGCTCGAGGTGACCTTGCCGGTCAGGGTGGCGGAGTAGCTCACGACCGAGACGTTGTTCAGGGTCGTCTGGTAGGTCGTCGTGGTCAGGTCGGTCGAGTTGTAGTAGCTGAACAGCGGCGCCGAGCTCTGGGGCAGGACCCCACACGGCTTGCACAGCGGCAGCGAGATGTTGGTCTGGACGGGGACGTAGACGCCCCACCAGCCCGGCTGCAGGGTGTTGCCGGTGCCCGAACTCGTGAAGGCGAACGACCCGCCGGTGCCCGTGACGGTGGTGGTGTAGACCCCACCCGTGGCCCGCGAAACTAGGTCGACCTGTACGCCCGCCGGGACCGGGGGGGTGTTGATCCCCGGCTGCTCGACGATTCCGGTCAACTTGTACGTGGGCGACGATGCGCCTGCGACCCCGACAAAGGATGCCAGCGTTCCCGCCAGCACGAGCATTGCCAGGACCCACAGTGCGGCGTGGGACCAGTGCCGTTCCACCTGCTTCACGACTCCCGTGTTCTCCGCCCCCTTATCGGGGGCGCGGCGCCGAACTTGGCCCTGCTACATATAGCTTGCTCGCGAGCTTTTGGGCGGGCCCTTCGGGGCGCCGGTGTCGACTATCGGTAGATGCCCGGAACGGCCTCGCCGCGGGGAGCGGAGCGGTCGCGCATCAGGCGCTTTTCGTACTCTTCGTAGGAGCGGAGCGACTCGGCGTCGCAGGAGGCCCGGACCTGGTGAAGGGCCGCCTCGAAGTGGGCTTTCGTGACCTTCGAGGCGCGTATGCTTTCCCGGAGCGCCGTGAGACCGGCTTCCCGACAGAGCGCGGCGAGATCGCTCCCCACGAACCCCTCCGTCCGGGCGGAAATCGCGGCGAGGTCGACGTCGTCCGCGAGCGGCATCCGCTTGGTGTGGACCTTCAGGATCTCGATACGTCCCGCCACGTTGGGCGGCTCGACGTAGAGGAGCCGGTCGAACCGCCCCGTTCGCAGGAGCGCCTCGTCGAGGATGTCGGGCCGGTTGGTCGCGGCGATCACGAGCACTCGTTCCAGACTCTCGAGGCCGTCGATCGAGGTGAGCAGTTGGTTCACGATCCGCTCCGTGACCCCGCTCGAGTTCTGCATCCCCCGCCGCGGCGCGATCGAATCGATCTCGTCGATGAAGACGATGGACGGGGAGGCCTGACGAGCCTTCTTGAAGATCATGCGGATCGCCTTTTCGCTCTCGCCGACCCATTTGCTCATCACCTCGGGTCCCTTCACCGAAATGAAGTTCGCCTGGCTCTCGGTCGCGGCGGCCTTCGCGAGCAGGGTCTTGCCGACGCCCGGCGGTCCATAGAGGAGGATGCCGCGGGGCGGCTCGATCCCGATGTGGCGGTACGCTTGGGGATTCTTGAACGGGAGTTCCACCGACTCCTCCAGGATCCGACGGACCCGCTCGACCCCGCCGACCTCCTCCCAACGCGTACTCGGGATCTCGATCGTGACGTCGCGCAGGCTCGACGGCTCGATCGACTTGAGCGCCTCGCGGAAGTCGGTCTCGGTGACCTTCATCCGCTCGAGCAGCGAGAGTGGGATCGGCTGGTCGAAATCGATCTCCGGCAGGTACCGGCGCAGCGCCCGCATGGCGGCCTCGCGACCCAAGGCGGAGAGGTCGGCGCCGACGAACCCGTGGCTCTGGGCGGCCAGGTCCTTCAGCAACTTTTCGCGCTCCTTCTCGGTCCCCTCGATCGGCATGCCGCGGGTGTGGATCTGGAGGATCTCGAGCCGCCCTTCCTGCGTCGGTACGCCGATCTCGATCTCGCGGTCGAACCGGCCGGGCCGGCGGAGGGCGGGGTCGATCGCCTCCTCGCGGTTGGTCGCCGCGATGACGATGACGTTCCCGCGCCCGGAGAGGCCGTCCATAAGCGTGAGGAGCTGCGCGACGACCCGGCGCTCTACTTCCCCGACGACCTCGTCCCGGCGGGGGGCGATCGAGTCGAGCTCGTCGATGAAGATGACCGACGGGGCGTTCTTCTCGGCCTCCTCGAACTTCTCGCGGAGCTCCTTCTCGCTCTCTCCGTAGTACTTCGAGATGATCTCGGGCCCCTGGATGCCGATGAAGTGGGCCCCTGCCTCGTTCGCGACCGCCTTCGCGATCAACGTCTTTCCGGTGCCGGGCGGTCCGTAGAGCAGCACCCCCTTCGGCGGGGTGATCGCGAGCCGGTCGAACAGCTCCGGGTGCTTCAGCGGGAGCTCGATCATCTCCCGGACCCGGCCGAGCTTTTCCTTGAGACCCCCGATGTCCTCGTAGGAGATGCGGGGAGCGGCGACCTCGGTCTCGCTGACCGTCTCTTCCTTGATCGTGATCAGGGTCGCCGGCGCGACCTGGACGAACCCCTTCGGCTGGGTCGCCACGACCATGAAGGGCAGGGAGCCCCCCATCAGGAACACGCCCGGAATGACGAAGACGTCCCCCCGGACGAACGGGCGTCGGGCGAGGGCCTTTGCCACGAAGCTTTCGAGGCCGGGACCGAGGTCCATCCGTGCCGAGCCGGCATAGATGGGGGCGATGGTGACGGAATCCGCGTTCGGGCAGTCGATCCGCTGGACCGAGATGCGGTCGCCGATGCTCACTCCGGCGTTCCGCCGGACCACGGCTTCGATCCGGACCAGCCCCTTGCCCTCGTCGTCGGGTTGGGCGCGGCTCACGACCGCGGGAGTGGCCTTGCGGCCCCGGACCTCGACCACATCCCCGAGCCCCACCTTGAGGCGTTGCCGGGTCTGGACGTCCAACCGGGCCGTGCCGAGACCGATGTCCTGCTGGAAGGCCTCCGCGACCCGCAGTGTGATGGTCTCGCCCATCGGCGGGCATTTGGACCGAGAGCGAGCTAAATAGGTTGTCTGCGGAGCCGCCACCACCGCCGAGCCTGCCGGGCCCCCGGATTCCTCGCCTTACGAACGGAAGCGAGATATGGAGGGGGCCACGTCGAGCGCCTTGTGCCCCACGTCCCGGCCACGTCCTCCGTGCTCGCTCGCCTGCTCACCGCCGCGGGGTACCGGGTCGAGACGCGGACCGAGACGGTGGTGGCCGTTCGGATGCGAGACCGTCGGGCCGTAGTGATCGCCCCGTCCACCCGCTCTCCGGTCGAGGTCGAGAGCCTCTACCCCCCCGACTCGATCCACCGGACGCTCGTCTACGACGAGGACCCGGGCGAGGCCGCCCGCGCGGTCGCGGCGGACCGAGGGATCGAGGTCTTCGACCCCTCGACCCTCGGTCCTGCTCTCGGCGAGATCCTCCTGCCCCCGATCGTCGGGGAGGCGGACGACGGACCGGGTTCGTCGTTGGACGCGCCGTTCGCCCTCCTGCCAGAGGGCGCCCGGATCGTGCGTCCGCGGATCGGTCGAGCGGAAGCCGAGCTGCTGGCCGGCGTGGACGGCCCCCGCTTCACGCTACGACTCGTTCCGTACTACGTCGCCCCATATCGGGTCCGTCCCGCCTCCCCGTACGGCGCCCGAAGCACGACCCTCGACCGCATGGTCGCGGTCCACGCCGTGTCGCGCCAAGCCGAGGTCTGGGAGGACGGGGACCGGGAGCTGGTCGCGACGCTCGACCTCCCCCACCAGTTCATCGCGCCCGAAGTGGCCGCGGCCGAGGCCACCGGGATCGCCATGGAGGCGATCCGTCGCCACCATGTCGTTCATGTCGACCACACCGAGCAGCACGGGGGGGCGCTCGTCATCGAGACCCGGCGCGTGCCGCCGTCGGCGGACGACGTGCGCCTGGGGCCGCTCCAGTTGGTCTATCTCCCCCACTGGTACGCGGAAGGACACGAAGGCCGGGTCGTCCTGGACGCGGTCACGGGCCGAAGAACCGTCGCCGCCCCCCCGCTGGGCTGACCGCCCGGTTCATCGTCAAATAGACCCCTCCACTCGAGGGGGCGATGCTTCTCGACCAGTACCGGATCGGACCGTATCTCAACTTCACGTATCTCGTGGCCGATCGCGAGGGAGGCGAGGGGGTCGTGATCGACCCCTCGTACGGGATCGACCCGGTCCTGAAGGCCATCGACGCGAAGCACGTGAAGGTGCGCTACATCCTCAACACCCACAGCCACCAGGACCATGTGGCTGGCAACCAGGACGTGAAGGAGCGCACCGGTGCGAAGATCGTCGCCCACAAGGTCGCTCCGCTGGGCCAGGACGTGTCGGTGGAGGACGGGGACCGGTTCACGGCCGGACCGCTCCGGTTCGAGGTGGTCCATACGCCCGGCCACACCAAGGATAGCGTGCTCTACCTCTTCGAGGGCAACGTGGCGACGGGGGACACGTTGTTCGTTGGCGAGTGCGGGCGGACCGATCTCCCCGGAGGGAATCCGGGCGAGATGTACGACAGCCTCCTCCGTCGGGTCGTCGCGCTCGACGACGCCCTGGTCGTTCTCCCCGGACACGATTACGGGCCGACCCCGACCTCGACGATCGCGCAGGAGAAGCGGGAGAACTACACCCTCCGGCCGAGGACCCGCGAGGCGTTCCTCGCGTTCCTCCGGGAGTGAAGCGTGCCGCCCCTTCCCCCTCCCGCCGAACGGAGCCTCCAGGCCGTCGGGGCCCGGCGGCCCCGCCCGGGGGTTCCCTCGACCAAGGAACTGGTCCAGGCGCTCCGCACGTTCGCGAAGGACCCGCCGACCCTGATCGCGCTCTTCGATGCCCGCTCCATCGCGGGAGAACGGCACCTTCTGTCGGCGTGGGCGCATCTCGGCCGTTCCCGGACCCGGGGCGAGTCCCGCCTCCGCGACCGGGGAGCCGAGTTCGCGTTGTACGTCGCGGGCGATGACCAGCTTCCCCGCGCCCTCGCGAAGGTAGGCATCACCGATGAGTCCCACGAGATGGTCGTCGTCGCCGAGCGGCCCCAGGATCCGGTCCAGCTGATCGAGCGGTTCGGCCTCCAGACCTTTCCGGCCGCCTTCCCGCGCCCCGTGGACGAGACGATGCTTGACCGGCTGGGCATCACGGCCGCCGAGCGCGCCAGCGTGCCCGCCTCCGCGTGGGAAGGCCTCGTCCTGGAACGGGTGGCGCTCGTCGACCTCACGCCCCCGGCCGGCCACGGTTCCACCCCAAAGCATTAGTCACGGAAGGCGGTCCGCGGCCCCGTCCACGGGAGTCCGTGCAGGTGTAATCTAGTGGTAGGATGTCAGCCCTCCAAGCTGACCGCCCGGGTTCAAATCGGCGGACCGGACCGATCCGCCGCGAAACTCCCGGCACCTGCACTACCGACCCCCGTGGGCCCTCCGGAAGAGGGTTTATTCCCGAGGGACCCGGTCGCCTCGCTGCTGAGGTAGCCTAGCCCGGTAAGGCGCCAGCCTTGAAAGCTGGTGGCGGTTTCGCCACGGGAGTTCAAATCTCCCCCTCAGCGCTCCCCGGGCGCGACGCCCACGAGCACTCCCCGGGCGTCGAGGGTGGCTTTCGGGGGACGGACCCACTTCGCCGTCAGCCCCGCGTCCCCGAGCAGCCGACACAACCGCGGGTAGGGCACGAGCCGGAGTTCCTCCACCTCATGGACGTGGCGGAACCCCCGACCCGTCTCGCCGATGAGGTAGTCGAACACGATCCGCGAGGTCGAGCCCCGGCGCTCCGAGAACCCGCTCCGGACGATCTTCGTGGAATCGTCCTGGTAGACGTCGAGGGAGACGTGGCCGGGACGGAACCGGGAGGGTGCGATCCAGGGCTCCACCAGGACGACCCCTCCAGGGCGGAGGTGGTGGGCGAAGGTGCGGAACGCCCGGCGGAGGTCGGCCTCGGTCCGGAGGTATCCGATCGCGCTGAACAGGCAGCTCACGACATCGAACCGTTCCCCGAGATCGAACGAACGCATGTCCCCCCGCACGAGACGTACGCCCGGGAGACGGCGGCGTGCTTCGCGGAGCATCGGCTCGCTGAGGTCCACCCCGACCACCTCGAACCGCCGCCGGAGGAACTCGAGATGACGCCCGGTGCCGCAGGCGACGTCCAGCCAGCGTCGACCGGGGGACCGACCGCATCGCCGGGCGAGCCTCACGAGGTGGGCCGTCTGCGACCGGTAGTCCTTCCCCGAGTAGATCCGGTCGTAGTAGACGGCCAGGTCCCGGTACATCGGGCTCGGTTTGCTCATCGGCGTGGAAACCCGGCCGGGCGCTCCCCGTGTTCCAAGCACCCCCGGTGCCGATTATAAGCGCGGCCCCGCTCGCCGGGCCGACCATGCCGGTGGCGAACGTGTCGACGCCCCTCCTGGAGCAGTACGAGGGAGTGAAGGCACGGTACCCGGGTCATCTGGTCCTCTTCCGCGTCGGCGACTTTTACGAGACGTTCGGCGACGATGCGCGCCTCCTCGCCCGGGAGGTCGACGTCGTGCTCACCGCGCGATCCGCGGATGCTCAAGGGGTTCGGACTCCGATGGCCGGCGTCCCGCACCACGCGGTCGACACCTACCTCGGTCGCCTCGTGCGCAAGGGGTACAAGGTCGCGATCTGCGACCAGGTGGAGGACGCGCGCTTCGCCAAGGGGCTCGTCCGCCGGGAAGTGACGCGGGTCGTCACCCCCGGAACCGTCGTCGAGGACCGGATCCTCGGCGGCCCCGACCACAACTTCCTCGCCGCGGTCGTAGTCCGTCAGGTCGGCGGCGAGTACGCCGCGGTCGATATCACCACGGGGGAGTGGTACCACGGAGCGGCCGACGGGTCCGGCCCGGAGGGCGTCGTCTCCGTCCTGGCCCCCTTCCAGCCTCGCGAGATCCTCTGGGCCGCGGAGGGCACTTCCACCGGGACGCTCGCCCGGGCCCTCGGCCGGGAGTATCCCGCCGCGCGGCTCGAGCCGGCGCCCTCGCCGGTGGCGGCGGCGGAACTGCCCGAATCGCTCGGAAAGGGGTTCGTCGGAGCCGAGGCTCTCTTGGAGGCGGACCGACGGCTTGCGGCCTACCTGAAGGCGACGGAGCCGCGCCTCCTCCCGCATCTCACGCTCGTCCCTCGGGGTTCCGGTCTCCGTCGGCTCGCCCTGGACGCGAAGACCCTTCGCCATCTCGAGATCCGCCGCCCGATGAACCCGGACGACCCGAGCGGACCGACGCTGCTCGAGACCTGGGATGAGACGGTGACGGCACCGGGCCGACGGACCCTCTCGTTCTGGCTCGCGAACCCGCTCGCGGACGTCGCGGCAATCGAGGACCGGCAGGGGGCGGTCGCCGATCTCATCGCTCGCGGGGCCGCTCTCGAGGAACTGCGCGGGATGCTCCACGGCGTCGCCGACCTCGCCCGCATCGCCTCGCGCGTCGCGGGACGTCGGGTGCGTCCTCCCGAGCTGGGCGTGCTCCGGAGCGGTCTCCGCGTGGTGGAGAGGGTTCCCGCGTGGCTCGCGGAGGGTCCGGTCGGACACCGCCTCAGTGGTTTGACCGAGGAGACCCGCCCTCCGACCGAACTCGTCTCCCTGCTCTCCGCCGCCCTCCCGGACGAGCTGCCGAACCGCGAGGACGCGGGCCCGCTCTTCCGCCCGGGTCACGCGCCGGAGGTCGACCGTTGGCGCGAGGCGGAGCGCTCGGCGCTCCAGGACCTGACCGAGCTCGAGCGGTTGGAGCAGGAGGCGTCGGGGATCAAGACGCTCAAGATCGCGTACAACCAGGTCTTCGGGTACTACTTCGAGGTAACCCGGCCGCACCTCGCCCGGGTACCCTCCCACTTCCGTCGGCGCCAGACGGTAGCGCAGGCGGAGCGGTTCACCTCCGACCGGCTCCAAGAGCTCGAGCATCGGATCCTGGACGCCCGGGAGAGGGCCACCGCGGCCGAGGCCACGGACTGGGAGGAGTTCCTGGGCCGGGTCGACCACTGGGTCCCCGCCATCCACCGTGTGGCCCGAGCGGTCGGGGAGCTGGACGCCCTCGCCACCTTCGCCCACCTCGCGCAGACCCGGGGCTACGTCCGCCCGATCGTCGAGGACTCGACGGCGCTCGTGATCCGCGAGGGACGGCATCCGGTGCTCGAACGGGCGTCGGGGACGGCGTTCGTTCCGAACGACACCGAACTGGACCTGGAGCACGGACGGATGGTCGTCCTGACGGGCCCGAACATGTCGGGAAAGTCGACCTACATGCGTCAGGTCGGACTCCTGGTCGTGCTCGCTCAGGCCGGCTCCTACGTACCGGCCAAGTACGCGAGGGTGGGCCTCGTGAGCCGCCTGTTCACCCGGATGGGGTTCACCGACGAGATCGGTCGCGGCAAGTCGAGCTTCATGGTCGAGATGAGCGAGGTCGCCGAGATCCTCCGGTCCGCGGACGCCCGCTCGCTCATCCTCCTGGACGAGGTCGGCCGCGGTACGAGCACGTTCGACGGGCTGGCGCTCGCATGGGCGACGCTTAGGTACTTGCACGATCGCACGGGGGCCCGCTGCCTCCTCGCGACCCATTACCACCAGCTCACGGAGATGATCACGGGTCTGTCGGGGGCCCGGAACGCCCATCTCGCCGTTCGGGAAGGGCCCGACGGGATCGTCTTCCTCCACCGGATCGTGCCGGGGAGCACCGACCGGAGCTACGGCATCCACGTCGCCCGCCTGGCCGGACTCCCACCCGAAGTGCTCGGCACGGCCGAGCGGCTGCTCCAGCAGCTCGAGTCCAAGGGGATCCCGGCGACGGACCGACCGAGGCGAGCCGCGCGCAAGACACCCCGCTACACCCAGGCGATGCTGCTCGCGGAGGAGGGCTCCGCCTCCCCCCTCCTCGCGGAGCTGGGGTCGATCGATACCGACCAGCTCTCGCCGGAGGAAGCGCACCGTCGTCTCAAGGAGCTCACCCGGCGGGCGCGCCGACCTCCGCCGGCGAGCGGGGCGCCTCCGTGAGCCCGGCGCCGCGTACCGCCCGGATCCCCATCCGCCGTCTCGATCCGGCGACCGTCGAGCGGATCGCGGCGGGCGAGGTCGTCGAACGCCCGGCCTCGGTCGTCAAGGAGCTGGTCGAGAACGCCCTCGATGCGGGCGCGACCTCGGTGACGATCTCGCTCGACGACGGAGGTCTCTCCCGGATCGAGGTGGCGGACGATGGGTTGGGCATCCCCGCGGACGAGCTCGCGCTCGCGCTCGAGCGCCACGCCACGAACAAGCTCCCCCCCGACGGGCCGGTGGACCGGATCGCTTCGCTCGGCTTCCGGGGAGAGGCCCTCGCCGCGATCGGCACGGTGAGCCGGCTCACGCTGACCTCACGACCACCCGACCAGGAGGCGGCGACCGGCCTCCGGCTCGAGGGCGGCGAGCTCGGACGCCGCTTCCCCCGGGGGCGCGCCCCCGGGACGACCGTCGAAGTGGTCGACCTCTTCTTCAACACCCCCGCCCGTCGCAAGTTCCTGCGGAGCGCCGCCTCGGAACAGCTCGAGGTCGTCGCCACGGTCGAGCGGCTGTACCTCGCCCATCCGAGCGCCACCTACCGGGTCCGTTCGGGCGAGCGGGAACTCGCGCTCTACCCGGAAACCGGGTCGCTCCGCGACGCCGCAGCGCGGGTGCTCGGGCCGTCGATGCTCCGCGAGTCGTTCGACGTCGACGCCCCGATCCCGGGAGGGCGCGTGACGGGCATCCTGGGCCGTCCGGCCGTGGCGGCGGCCACATCGCGGGGCCTCTACCTCTCCGTGAACGGGCGAACGATCGCATCGCGCCCCCTCGCCCAAGCGGTCCGGACCGCGTTCGTCGAGTACCTCCCGCGAACCCGCTTTCCGGTCGGCGTCCTTTCGCTTCAGCTCGCGCCGGACCGGGTGGACGTGAACGTCCATCCCACGAAGCGAGAAGTACGGTTCCAGCGGGAACGCGAGCTGGTCGACGAGCTAAGGCGACGTGTCCGCGAGGCGTTGCTGGCGCATCCCGCCATCTCGGAGGCACCCCGGTCGGTCTCCTCTCGACCGATGGTCTCTCCCTCGACCCGGAGCCGGGCCCCCGCGACGGCAGCTCCCCCGTCCCGCCAGCGGACCCTGATCGCGGGGGCCTCTCCCGCCCGCCCCCCGGCGACCGCTCCAAAGGGAACCCCTCACTTGCGACTGCTCGGCTGCCTCGACGCACTGTACTGGGTTGCGGAAAGCGACGACGGAGCCGTCCTCATCGACCAGCACGCCGCGAGCGAGCGGGTCGTCTACGAGGCGCTCCGGCGGTACGGGACCCTGGCGCGTCAGACGCTGGTGGAGCCGATCGTCGTCCAGCTGTCGGGGGCCGAGCGGGCGGCCCTGGCCGCGCACGCGGAGTCCGTGCGGGCGGCCGGGTTCGACGTCGAATCCTTCGGGCCGGCCACCCATCGGATCCGGTCGGTGCCGGTCTATCGGGGGCGGTCGCTCCAGGCGGAGGGGCTCAGGGAGCTTCTGGACGAGCTGGCGGCCGGAGGCCGGCCCACCTTGCCCGACTCCCTCGAGGAGCGGCGGGCCGCGTCGCTCGCCTGCCATGCCGCCATTCGGGCCGGGGACCCGGTCGAGCCGGAGGAGTTCGCCCGGGTCTTGAAGGCCCTCGCGGCCCTTCCCGAGTCTTTCTACGCGTGTCCCCACGGACGACCGATCTTCATCCGGCTCCCGCGCAGTCGTCTCGACCGATGGTTCCTCAGGTCCGGCGCGTGACGTCCCGTCGCGCTCCTCGGCCGACCGAGCGGTCGGTCGCCGAGGAAGGGGCGCGGTACCTCGAGGGGGAGGGATTCCGGACCTGGATCAATCCGGACGGATCCGACTACTTCGACCTCGTGGCGCGTCGCGGCCCCGAGGTGGGCCTCGTCGAGGCGAAGGCCGCGGAGTCCCGCAACGTGGTGGCCCAGGCCCTCGCCCGCCGGGTCTGGGGAGACTGGGTCGCGGTCCTCTTGGGTTCCCCCCGCGCCGCGGAACGACTCGAGCTCCGCACCCGCGGTTCGCGGGGGGAACCGGTCGGCATCTGGACGCTTCGCGACGGACACGTCCACGTCGTCCGCCCCGCTCGCGCGTGGGTCCGGCCCGGCGACCCCGACCCGTACCTCGAGCTTCGGGAGCGGTTCCGCCGGGTCCTGGACGCCCTCGAACGCGGGGATCTGCCGGAAGGGCTCGCCTGGGACCGGGTGCCCCGCTCCGTGCGTCGCGCGTCCCACGGTCGAGGGTTCCGCGAGTGGCGGCTGGACGAGGGCGGGAGCTCCGGACCGTGATCACGCGGCGAGGAGCCGGCGCTCGGCGGTGACGGTCGCCGCGACCCGTTCCGGGTCGAACTTCTGCGCGAACCGGGCGCCCGACTCGGCGAGGAGGCGCCGTTCCGCGGGGTCGGCGAGCAGCTCCGCCAGGACCGCGGCGAGCTCGGCGGGCTCCTCGGAAGGGGCGACGCGGACGGCCCGCTCGGGGTCCATGGGGAACCGGACCGACGGGCTCGCGAGGACGGCGCACGGGGCGCGGAGGGCGAGGACCGCTCCGGCATCGAACCCCACGGCCGACGGGGCGACGATCGTGACGTCCGCGGCGGCGAAGGCCCGCTCGAAGGAGGACGTGTCCCGGTCCGGGACCGTCGTGAGGCCGGGCTCCGTGGCCGCCGTGCCGCCGACGAGCACGAGGCGAACCCCCGCGAACAACGAACGGACCCGACGGAAGGCGTCGACCATCCGGGTCGCGCCGGAGAGAACGGGGTCCTCGGAGGAGAGGGGCGCGGCGACCACGGGGACGTCGAGCGGCAGGCGGAGCGCCTTGCGCGCTTCCGCCCGCGACGGAGGGACGCCTCCGCGCACCGGGGGAGGGGCCCACTCTAAGAGACGGGGGTCGACCCCGTACTCGCGTTGGAGGAGGGTGGGAAGGTCAGGGGAGTCGTAGAACAGGCGGGTCGCCTCGGCCAGCGCCTCGCTCTCCAAGCGGCGGACGGCGCGGCGGTCCCGCCAGGTCTCGACCCGGCCGACGAGACCGGGCGGATGCTGGTGGACGGGTTCGCCGTCGTAGGCCGTGAGCTCGACCCGGCGCACGACGCCCGCGATCGGGGGAGCCCCGCCGTGGCGTCGCCCGAGGGAAAGGGGACCCAGACCGAACGGGTCGCGAACGATGAGCTCCGCGTCGGGTCGGATGCGTCGCCCGGCGGCGAGCGCGAGGGCCGCTCCCTCGACCGCGGCCCCCGGGCGACGGAGCGGAACCTCGATCGGGAGTACCTCGACCCCCTCCGGCGGATCCGGGGCTGGGGGTCCCGTCGGGTGGAGGACCCGAACGTGGTCCCCCCAGGTCGCCATCCCGGCGGCCAGCGCCCAGGCCGGGGCGGCCGGGTCGTAGGGGTCCCGAGGGCATGGGCCGACGGCGATCAGGTCGACCGTGCGTCCCGGCATCCCGGGGTCGTTCGGGGTGGGGGACCCGAAAAACGTTCCGTCCGACTGGCGAGCTAGCCCGGGAGCCCGAGACGGGCTCCGAACGACCGTCCGGACCAGGCCGCGGGAGGCTCGACCCCCATCCCGTCGAGGATGGTCGGGGCGACGTCGATCAACCGCACGACCCCGACGTTCGCGCCGGGTGTGATCCCGTCGCCCGCGCCGATGAAGACCCCATCCATCCGGTGCGTGCCGGTTCCGCAGAAATAGTCGGGTCGCTCGCGGATGAGGGAGTTCGGATAGGCAAAATCCATCCGGGGCTCGGTCCGCATGCCGTCGACGCGGATGAGCAGGGACGGGGCATGCTCGAACTTCCGGCCCTCGTACAGGTCCGAGGGTCCGAAGACCTCGATACGGGCGTCGGGGAACGCCTCGAGCCGGTGGCGCAGGCGCAGAAGGACCGCCTCCCGCTCCGGGCCCGCGAGGGTCGGGTTGAGATAGATCCCCTCCGGAATGGGGTAGGAGTACGCTTGGGTCCGGTCCCAGTCGATCTGCTGCGTCGCGCGTTCGAACGAAGCGTCACCGAGCAGCCGATTGGCGAGGAGGGCGCCCCGGCCCTCGCTCAGGAACCCGGCGATCCTCGGTGAGATCCGGCGGACGAGGGGCCAGTGCTGCACGCGGGGCAGGAGGCGCGCGAACAGGCGCCGGCTCCAGGGGTCGGGGGCGTCCCGGAAGACCAGGAACCCTTCTTCGGCCAGCCACCGGTTCGTGAGGAAATCGCTCTCGATCTTCCCATGGCCGTGATCGGAGATGACGAACGTCACCGCCGGTCCGCCACTCGCGCGGAACACCCGGTCGATGGAGGCGCAGGCGGAATCGACCGTCTTGAAGAAGGCCCGCAGGTCGGCCGGGATGCGGTCGACCGGGCGGTCGAGCTCCGACCAGAGCTGGTGCTGGACTCGGTCCGTCTCCCGGAAGAGGGCGAAGAGGAAGTCCGGGTGGTGGCGTTCCGCGAGGGCCGCCGCCGCCCGGCCGCGCTGCACGACGGACCGGGTCGCTTCCGCGACCCACTCGTCCCGCTCCGCTTCCTTGAACACCGGGAGCTCGGAGGGGTACGCGCCCCCGATCTCCCCCTCGACCTCGGCCCGGAGGCCGCTCGGGAAGGTCGGGGAGGTGGCCGAGAACATGCCGGGGAGAATGAACCCGTGCACCGGATAGCCGGTGCGGAGCGGGAAGTTCACGACCCCGACGCGACGGCCGAGACGGGAGAGCCGGTCCCATACGGCCTCGGACGGTCGGAACGAATGGACCAGACGGGATCGGCCGGGGGCGCCATCCGGTTCGGTAAACCCGAAGATCCCGAGCTCGCCCGGGTCGAGGCCGGTGGCGAAGGAGTACCAGGCCGGGATGGTCTTCGCGGGGTAGACCGACGTGAGCGGTGCCTTGACGCCCCCGCGGGCGAGGGATTGGAGGAACGGAAGGTCGCCCGCCTCCATGAGCGGGTCCAACAGGTCGAAGGTGGCCCCGTCCAAGCCGAGGATGAGGAACCGCCGAGCGGAGGATGCCATGTGGTTATCCCGCAATTGAGTTGGTCGATTGACGGGCCGGTACCTATTTAGGCCTTCGTCCAGCGGCGGTCTCGGCGAGGGGCGGCGAGGGTCAACGCGGGTCGGACTACAGCACCCGGACGGCCTCGAGATTGAACGGGGCTCGGGAATCCAGGTTGAACCGCTTGTGCAGGCTCCCGGCGAGGTCGATGATCTTGGATTCCTCCCCGTGGTTCAGGATGATCCGTTGCGGTCGCGGGTCGAGCGAAGCGACGTAGTTCATCAGCTGGACCCGGTCGGAGTGACCGGAGAAGCCTTCGATCGTCGCGATGTCGATGCGGACCGGAACGTTGACCTGCCGGGGGCCGTCCAGGAACGTCGCTTCGGAGAGGCCGCGCTGGAGCCGACGGCCGAACGTCCCCTCGGCCTGGTACCCGACAAAGAGAAGCCCGTTCTTCTCGTCGGGCGCCCACGCCCGGAAGTACTCCATCACCGGGCCGCCACTCATCATGCCGGAGGTGGCGAGGATGATACACGGTTCCTTCGAGTCGAGAAGGCTGATCCGCATCTGCTGCGAGTCGACCCGGTGGAAGATGTCGGAGAGGAACGGGTTGTCGCCCTGCTGGAAGATCTGCGTGCGGAGCTGGCTGTTCAGGAACTCCGGGTACGCGGTGTGGATCGCCGTCGCCTCGAAGATCATGCCGTCCAGGTACACGGGCACCTTCGGGATCTTGCCCTCGCGCATGCGTTCCTCGAGGACCAGCATCACCTCCTGAGAGCGGCCGACCGCAAAGACCGGCACGATGAGCTTGCCGCCCCGACTGACGATCCGTGTGGTCAGGGCGCTGAAATCGTCGGTCGCCTGCTGACGGCTCGGCTGGATGTCCCGGTAGCCGCCGTAGGTCGACTCGAGCACGAGGGTCTCGAGCCGCGGGAACCGGTTCGTGGCCGGGTTGAACAGCCAGCTCCGCTCGAACTTGATGTCGCCCGAGTAGGCGAGGTTGTGGTCGCCCTCCCCCAAGTGGAAGTGGCAGATCGACGAGCCCAGGATGTGGCCCGCGTTGTGCATCGTGAGACGAATGTCGGGGGCAATGTCCGTCGTCTCCCCCCAGCGGAGCGGGATCGTCCGCGTGACGAGGTCGCGGACGTGGGAGGAGTCGTACAGGCCCTTCCGCGCCTCCTGGTTGACGACCTTGATCGCGTCCAAGAGCATGAGCGTCATCAGATCGCGGGTGGGGGCCGTGCAGTAGATCGGGCCCTTGTACCCGTACTTCAAGAGGACCGGGACGAGCCCGCAGTGGTCGAGGTGCGCGTGCGTGACGACGACGGCATCCAGCGAGTCGAGCGGGAGGAGCTCGGGCGCGTTGAAGTACGGGGTCCGGTCCGACCCGGGGTCGATCCCGCAGTCGATGAGGATCTTCGAGTTCTGGGTCGTGAGCAGGTGGGCGCTCCGACCAACCTCCCGGTAGCCGCCGAGGGCGGTGTTCCGGGCCCAGAGCTTTTCGGGCAGCGGGTCGCGGGCGATCCGTATGCCGACCTTCTTCAGGAAGGAGCGGCGATCGTCGAACGAGTTGCGGAGGTGGATCCGGACCTCTTCGACCGTCTTCGAGGGGATCGGCGGAGTGCGGACGACCGTCGGTACCCACCCGATCCGTCGTTTCAAGTCGTTCAGGACCGCGCCCCCGCGTCCGATCGCGGCGCCCGGGTTGGCCGCCTCGATCGTCACCTCGCCGGTCTCGGGTTCGAAGAAGAGCTGGCTGATCTCGGCCTCGATCGGGATCAGCTCCCGGATCTGCTTCTCGGCCTCCTTGGGGTCGATCAGGGTGGCGGGGTCGCTTCGGACGAGGACCCGGCGGTGGAGGCGCTGGGCGATCTGCCGAAGGAGGTCGCCCCCCGAAAGGAACGCGTCCAGCTGCTTCGTATACAGCACGACGTGCGGGCCTTCCAGCTCGATGTCGGTGACCTCGATGCCTTCCGGGAGGACCTGTTTAAGGGTCTCCCGCGTCTCACTGACTAGCGAATCGAAACTCATTCACTGTGGAAGAGGTTGGGCGGAAAGAGTTGGCCCGGAACGGCGGTAACGATTAGGGCAACACCGGAGGCAACGCAATCTTGAGTGCCTTCAGGCGCTTATTAATTTCGTCCTCGGAGAATTCGTGGTAATCCTTGGCCGAAATGACGTGTACTAGGTAGCCGTCGCCGCTCGCGCTGTCCCGCTTCATCGCCGCGGTGAGGCCCCGCAGGGCGAGGTCCACGGCCTCGGAGGTTGTGATCTCGCGGGTGTACCCCTCCTCCAGGATACCGTAGGTGAAGGTGGAGCCCGAGCCGACCGAGACGAAGCGGTCCTCGATGCAACCGCCCGCCGGATCGACCGAGAAGACGTGGTTGCCTTTCCCGTCGACGCCGCCGAGGATGAGCCACGCGTAGTATGGGTAGTACCGGTTGCCCGAGAGGATGTTGGCGAGCAGGGTCGCCGCGCCCTCGGCCGAGAGGGGGGCGTTCCGCCGGAGGCGGTAGAGCGAGACCTCGGCCTTGAGGTACCGCGTGAGGACCTGGGCATCCCCGACGAGGCCCGCGATGGTGATCCCGATGTTCTGGTCGATCTTGAACAGCTTCTGGGTCTGCTTGTTCGAGATCATGGTGCCGGCGGTCGCCCGGCGCTCGGTCGCCAGGACGACCCCGTCCTTGCACACGATCCCGATCGTGGTCGTGCCCTTCAGGAGCCGCGTCTCATCGATGGCACTGATCTGAGCTTGCATTGTCGGACTCCGTCTAGGACAGAGAGTACGAGGGCGGACCTGAGGGCGATATATAAGGGCTCACGCGGCGATTACGTTCCGGCCACCGAGGAACCCCGGGCGACCTCGTGGATTCGCTTCCCCGGCACCCCCGCGCGGCCGACCCGACGCGTCACGCATTAAAGGACGGTTCGTCTGACGCCCGCGAGAAGATGCAGAAGCACGACGTCGTCGTGGTCGGTGCGGGGCTCGCGGGACAACGCGCCGCCCTCGCGGCGGTCGAAGCCGGACGCGATGTCGCCCTCGTTTCGAAGGTCCACCCGCTCCGCTCCCACTCGGGAGCCGCCCAGGGTGGCATCAACGCGGCGGTCGGGAAAGATGACTCCGTCGACGCCCACATCTACGACACGGTGAAGGGGTCGGACTACCTCGGCGACCAGGACGCGATCGAGTTCTTCTGCCAGCGGGCGGGACCGACCGTCGTCGAGATGGAGCACTTCGGCACCATCTTCAGTCGGTCGCCGGACGGGTCGCTGGCACGGCGCGCGTTCGGTGGCGCAGGATTCCCCCGAACCATCTACGCGGCGGACCGCACCGGACTCGCTCTCCTCCAGGGACTCTGGGAACACCTCGGGACGTCCCACTATACCCTGTACGAGGAGTGGGACCTCACCAACCTAGTCGTCCGGGACGGTCGGGTCCAGGGGATCATCGCCTTCGACCGTCGGCGCGGCGACTTCGCGGGCATCGCGGCCCGTTCCGTCGTCCTCGCCACCGGCCCGTTCGGTCGGGTCTACGGTCGGACCACCAACGCCCACAGCTGCACGGGCGACGGCGTGGCGGCGGCGTACGCGGTCGGCGCCGCGCTGAAGGACATGGAGTTCGTCCAGTTTCACCCGACCGCGCTCATGGAAAGCGCGATCCTGATCACGGAGGGGGCGCGGGGCGAGGGGGGATTCCTGAAGAATGGATCCGGTGAGCGCTTCATGGGTCGGTACGCTCCTAAGGTCCTCGAGCTGGCCTCGCGGGACGTCGTCTCGCGGGCGATCGCCACCGAGGTGCTGGAAGGCCGCGGCTTCCCCGACGGGTCCTGTCACCTCGAGCTGATGCATCTCGGCAAGGAGAAGATCGAGAGCCGGCTCCAGGAGATCTGCGATGTCGCCCGGAACTTCGCCGGGATTGACCCCGTCGTCGAGGCGATCCCGATCGCTCCCGCCCAGCACTACATGATGGGCGGGATCGGAACGGACATCCACGGGGCCGCCAGTATTCCGGGACTTTTTGCCGCGGGAGAGGCCGCCTGCGTCTCCATCCACGGCGCGAACCGCCTCGGGGGGAACTCGCTCCTCGAGACGCTCGTCTTCGGGAACGAGGCGGGGATCGCGGCCGCGGCCTACGCCGCGTCGGCACCGGCCACGACCCTCACCGACGCCGACCTCGAGACCGCGACCTCACCCCTGAGGACGTGGTCGAGCCGGACGGAGGGGGAGGATCCGGCCACGCTCCGCACCGCGATGCAGGAGACGATGGACCGGTACGTCGGCATCTACCGGAACCAAGCCGACCTCGTCGAGGGGCTCCGACGGATCCGGGCCGTGAAGGAGCGGTTCCTCAAGGTGCGGGTCGTCGACCAGTCGAAGGTCTACAACGTCAACCTCTCGGACGCGCTCGAGGCCGGGCACATGATCCAGCTCGCCGAGATCATCATCCTCGGAGCGATCGCCCGGACCGAGAGCCGGGGCGCGCACTTCCGCCGGGACTATCCGAAGCGGGACGACGCGAACTGGATGAAGCATACCCTCGCGACCCGTGGCGCGGAGGGACCCCAGCTTTCCTACGCGCCGGTCGCCTACACGCGCTGGGAACCGAAGGAGCGGGTGTACTGATGACCGAAACGACGGTGAAGGCGACCTTCGACATCTACCGCTTCGAGCCCGGGCGCGACGCGAAGCCCCGCTACCAGCGGTTCGTCCTCGACCTCCCGCCCCACACGCCCGTCCTGACCGCCCTCCTCAAGATCCGGGACGGTTCCGACCCGTCTCTGACCCTGCGCTACTCCTGTCGGGGCGCGATCTGCGGCTCGTGCGCGATGCAGATCAACTCGAAGAGCCGCCTCGCCTGCCAGACCCCGATCGGACCGGAGCTCGAGCGCGACGGCCGGATCGTGATCGAGCCGATGCGCAACCAGCCGGTCCTCCGGGACTTGGTCGTAGAGCAGGAATCGTTCTGGCGGCAGTATGACAAGATCGAGCCGCACCTGATCCTCGACCCGAGGAAACCGATGCCGGAGGGTCGGGAGAACCCGATGACCACCCAAGAGGTCGACCGGTTCAAGGAAACGCCCCGGTGCATCGCGTGCGCCGCGTGCTTCTCCGCCTGCCCCGCGGTCGAGGCGGACGCGGGATTCCCCGGTCCGATGGCGCTCGCCAAGCTCTACCGGTTCGTGGTCGACCCGCGCGACCAGGGCCACCAGGACCGCCTGGTCCGGATCCAGACCGAGGGCCTCTGGCTCTGCCTCCGCTGCCATCTCTGCACCGAGGCGTGTCCCAAGGATGTCCGGCCCTCGGAGCGGATCCGCGACCTGAAGGAGATGGCCATCGCGGCCCAGGGCGGGACCGAGCACGGCAGCAAACACGCGATCGGGTTCAAGGACAACATCCGGGAGCGGGGGCTCATCAACGAGTCGAAGCTCGTCCGCCAGACCTCCGGTCTCCTCGGGCTGGCTGGCCAAGCCACCCAGGGGTTGCGGATGATCCGAAAGAAACCCGAGATCCTGAAGAGCCCGCACCGGATCGATGGGCTCGACGAGGTCGAGAAGATCTACCAGGCGCTCGACGACGTCCCGGAGGGAAAGTCGTGAAGCTCGCCTACTACCCCGGGTGCGTCGCCCAGGGGTCCGGCCGAGAGCTCGACATGGCGACCCGCTGGGTCTGCCGCGCCCTCGGTATCGAGCTCGTGGAGTTCCCGACGTTCTCCTGCTGCGGCTCCGGGTTCATCGACGAGGCCAACGAAGTCCTGAACGTCGCGCTGAACGCGCGCAACCTCGCCATCGCCGAGAAGGCGGGACTCGACCTCCTCACGGTGTGCTCGACGTGCACGGGCATGCTCACCCTCGCCAACCTCCGGCTCACGGACCCGACCGTGAAGGCCCGGGTCGAGGGCGCCCTGAAGCCGCTCGGGATCGAGTACCGTGGCTCGACCAAGGTGAAGCACCTCCTCCGCGTGCTGACGGAGGACATCGGCGTGGATGCGATCCGGGCCAAGGTCGTCCGTCCGCTCGGCGGCCTCAAGGTCGGGGCGTTCTACGGCTGCCACCTCCTGCGACCCGCGGACGAGCTCCACTGGGAGAGCGCCGAGGAGCCCCACGCGTTCGAGGACCTCTTGACCGCGATTGGCGCCACCCCGGTGTACTACCGTGGCCGCGTGATGTGCTGCGGGTTCCCGATCCAGTTTGTCAAGCCCGAGACGGGAAGCCGGATCGCCGGTCGGCAGATCGACGACGCAAAGGCCCACGGCGCCGACGCGATGGCCACCCCGTGCCCGCTCTGCCACGTATCCCTGGACGCCTATCAGAACCAGGCCGAGAAGGCCGTGGGACACGACCTCGACATGCCGATCTTCCATCTCCCTCAGGTCGTGGGACTGGCCTTGGGGGCGACGCCCGAGGACCTGGGGCTCGCCCGCCACATCGTCCCCACGGGACCCGCGATCGCAAAGATCCGGCCCCCGGCCCGGGCCTAGACCCCCGAGGGTACCGGGAACGTTCCTTCCCGCGGTTAACGCGAGGAACGACCCTTCCTAGAACTACGGAAGAGGACCGGGGCCATGGCGGCACCGGACCGACCCGGCCGGGCGGGAGCCTCTTTATCCCGCGTTTCGGGTCGGGGGAGCGTGGCCGACGACGAGCCCGCCATGGTCCGGCCGACCGTGCCGGAAGCCGATGAGCTCATCGGGGTCCGCCACCCGGTGCTCTCCCACGGCTTCGTGGCCCTCGTCGACTACATGGGGAACGACGCCGCGATCGTGCAGGCGGCGCGCGTCTCCTACGGGAAGGGGACGAAGAGCGTCCGCGACGACCGCGCGCTCCTTCGCTACCTGATGCGCCACCGCCACACGACCCCGTTCGAGATGGTGGAGTACAAGTTCCTCGTCCGTATGCCGATCTACGTCGCCCGCCAGTTCGTCCGGCATCGCACCGCCTCGATCAACGAGTACTCGGCCCGCTACTCCATCGTCCCGGACGAGTACGAGATCCCTCCCGTCGAGGAGGTCCGGCAGCAGTCGACCCGGAACCGGCAGGGTCGGGGCGACGCGCTGCCCAAGGAGGTCGTAGACAAGTTCCGGGCCGACCTCGAACGGATCTCCCAGGAATCGTACCGGGACTACACGGCCGCGCTCACCGCCGGGGTCGCCCGGGAGACCGCCCGGCTCCTCCTCCCGGTCGCCTACTACACCCAGTGGTACTGGAAGTCGAACCTTCACAACCTGTTCCACTTCCTCTCGCTGCGCCTCGACCCTAACGCCCAGGAGGAGATCCGCTTGTTCGCCGTCGAGATGGCCAAGATCGGTCGGGTTGTGGCCCCTATCGCGTTCGAGGCCTTCGAGGAGTTCCAGCTCTCGAGCCTCACCCTGAGTCGGCGCGAACAACGCGCGGTCCGGCTCCTCCTCGAGGGCCAGACCGCCGAGGCCGCCTGCGCGGCCGCGGGACTGCCGCTCGTCCGGGAAGATGGTCAGCGGATGAAGACCGGGGAGGGCGTCGAGTTCTTGGAAAAGCTCGAGGACCTCCGTTCTCCCGACTGAACCGGCCTCCTCCATCGGCCCGGAAACCACCTAGCAGGCACCAGCCGTATAGCGGGACGGTCGCTACCCCTTCCATGCCGACCGTTCCAGTCCGCGGAGGCTTCCTCGACAATCGGTTCGTCTCGCCTCGGGGTCACGCCACCTTCGACTTGAAGGACCCCGCGGACGGGTCCCGGGTCGGGACGGTGGCCCTGGGAACTGCCGAGGACGCGAAGGCGGCGATGGACTCCGCCGCCACGGCCCAGCCCGCGTGGGAGCGGCTGGGCGCAGCGGCCCGGGGAAAGATCCTTCTCCGCGCGGCGGAGCGACTCCGCGCCCGCGCCGACGAGCTCGTGCCCCTGATCACGCGCGAGATGGGCAAGGTCCTCTTCGAGGCCAGGTCCGAGGTGGAGGGGGCCATCGACAACCTGGAGTACTACCCGTCGTTCGCCCGGACCCTCAACGGCGACGAGGTCGCCGGCCTCCCCTACGGGGAGACGATGCGGCTGGCCTGGGTTCCCCGGGGCGTCGTGGTGGCGATCACGCCGTGGAACTTCCCGGCAGCGACGGTCACCCGGAAGCTCGCCCCCGCCCTGCTCGGGGGGAACACGGTCGTGCTGAAACCGTCGAGCAATACCCCGCTCTCCTCGCTGCTCATCGCGGAAGTCCTCCGGGACGCCGGGCTCCCGCCCGGGGCCCTTAACGTCGTCCCCGGACCGGGCGGCCAGCTCGGGCCGGCCCTACTCGCCCATCCCGCGTGCTCCACGGTCACGCTCACCGGCTCCACCGCGAGCGGGATCGAGGTCCTGCGGCTGGCCGCCCCGCGCGTGGTGAAATGCCTCTTGGAGCTCGGAGGAAAGGCCCCGGTCCTGGTCGCGGCCGATGCGGACTTGGATTGGGCGGCCCGTGCGACAGTCTGGGCCCGGTTCTGGAACGCGGGCCAGGCGTGCATCGCCGCCGAGAAGTGCTTCGTCCAGTCGTCGGTCGCGACCCGGTTCGTCGCGAAGGTCGCCGCCCTGACCCGCGCGATCCGGGTGGGACCGGGCTGGGCGACCGGGGTCGACATGGGTCCGCTGTACTCGACCTCCGCCCGAGATTCGGTCGAGCGAGCGGTGGACACGGCGCTCGAGAGCGGAGCGAAGCGGGTCGTGGGCGGATCGAGCCCGACGAAGGGCGCGCTCGCCAAGGGCGCGTTCTACCTTCCCACGCTTCTCAAGGGGGTCGACGACGCGAACCCGGTGGCGGTCGAGGAGGTCTTCGGGCCGGTCCTTCCCATCCTCGAGTTCGACGATTGGGCGGACGCGATCCGTCGCGCGAACGACAACCGGTACGGCCTCTCCTCGTACGTGTTCACCCGCGACCTCGACCGGGCCGAACAGGCGGTCCGGGACCTCCGCTACGGGGAGACGTTCGTGAACCGGGTCGGCCCGGAGAACCCGCAGGGATACCACGCCGGGTTCCGTCAGAGCGGTCTCGGCGGGGAGGGAACGGTCTGGGGGGTCCGCGACTACCTTCAGTTGAAGTCGATCTACGTCGACTGGAAGACGCCCCACACGGCCGACTACTTCCTGCCGTACCCGGATTGAGGGCGCACGAGCCCGACGTGCAGGTCCATGACGTTCGTGCCGGTAGGCCCGGTCCGAACGAGGGAACCCAGCCGCTCCAACGCGTCGTAGGACGTGTGGTCCCGGAGCGCGGCGGCGAGGTCGACCCCGACGCGCCGGGCGCGGGCGAGGGTCGTTCCGTCGACCCAGCCTCCGGCCGCATCGGTCGGACCGTCGATGCCGTCCGTTCCCAGGGAGAGAACGAGACACCCCGATCGGTCGGCGATCCGACTCGCGGCCGCGAGAGCGAACTCCTGGTTGCGTCCGCCCTTCCCGGGCCGGGGGCCCAGGCGCACGGTCGTCTCTCCTCCGGAGAGGAGGGCGCGCGGTCCACGACCGGTGCCTCGGACGAGCTCGCTCGCGAACCGGCCCGCGGCGAGGCGGGTCTCCCCGACGACGTGGGAGGACACGACTCGAGCCGCGTAGCCCCGCTGCCGGGCCGCGTCCGCCGCGGCGTCGAGGGCGGTGCGGTTCGTTGCGACAAAGTGGAAGCGCGCCCCCCGAAACCGGGGGTCGGAGGGCTTCGGGGTCTCGGGGTGCTGATCTCGGGTCCCCTCGACCAGGTGGTCGACGACCCGGGAAGGAAGACGAGGCGTTAGTGAGTAGCGGCCCACGACCCGGAGCGCGTCCCGAAACGTCGTGGGGTCCGGCACGGTGGGGCCGGACGCGACGTTCTCCGGGGCGTCCCCCACGACATCACTGATCGCCAGGGTCGCGAACCGTCCCGCCGCGCCCACGGGGGCCAACTGGCCTCCCTTGATCGCCGAGATATGACGTCGTACGGCGTTCATCGACTGGATCGGGGCGCCCGAGGCGAGCAGCTCCCGGGTGGTCCGCGCCAGGTCGGACAGGGAGAGGCCGGGGGCGGGGACCTCCGCGACGGCAGAGCCGCCACCGGAGATGAGGAACACCAGGCGGTCGGCCGCTTCGGTCGACCGCACTTCCCGCAGGAGGGCCCGGCCCGCATTCAGGCTCGCCGGACCCGGCACGGGATGATTTCCCCATGCCACGCGTATTCCGGACCGGGGCGCGGGGTAGCCTCGAGGGACCGCGACCAACCCCTCCACGTCCCGTCCGGCCACCCGGACGACGGCGTCCGCCATTTCGGCGGCCGCCTTTCCCAACCCGACCACGTGGAGTCGGCCTCCCGTGCCGGGAACGAGCGGGCGACCCACGACGATCAATCCGCCCGCGTGCCGGTGCACGGCCGCCCGAACGACCCGGCCGGGGTCGACGGCACGGATCCCGGCGCGTGCGATCGCCCGGGCCTCAGAAGCGAGGCGCATCGCCGCCCTCGAGGGTGAACCCGGGTTGGGGCACCGACGCGGGGGTTCCGGGCGGGAACCGACCGGGCAGCACCGGTCCCAGCGCCTCCCGTTCCGCTGTCGAACCCTCCCCCGCGGCGAGCAGGGCAGCCAGTCGGCGAGCGACGCCCCCGGCACGCATCACCCCGAAACCGTTGAACCCAACCAGGGCGAAGAGGCCCGGCGCATCGTCGACCGGACCGACGAGCGGGCGGCGGTCGGGTGTGGACGTGCAGACTCCGGACCAGGCTCGGACGAGCTCGGCGCCGGCCCAGCCGGGGAATCGGGACTCGAAGCTCTCGGCGAGGTGCCCGAGGAAGCGGTCGTCGCCGCCGCTCGGCGTCCGGTCGGGGTCGACCTCGACGAGCTCGGTTCCGTCTCCCGCCAGGATCCGCCCGTTCGCCTCGGGACGGACGTAGACGTCCGAGTCGAGGTCGTGGACGGACGGGAAGTTCTTGGGCCCCTCGGGGTCCGGGCGCAGGGTCGCGGCCTGCGTGCGATACGGCGCGAGCGGGAGGGGGTGACCGAACGCGGCGAAGAGCCGCTTCGACCAGGCACCCGCCGCGACGACGACCTTCGCGGCCCGGAACGATCGATTTCCCACCGTGAGGACCCAGCGGCCCGAGTCCCGGGCCAACCCGTGGAACGGGGTCCCCATCTCGATCTCGACGCCGTCCTTCCGGGCGCTCTCGGCGTAGATCTCGGTGATCGTGCTCGGGGTGACCACGGCATCGTCCGGGCTCCACATCGCTCCCTTGAGGTCCTCGAGCTGGACCGAGGGCACGCGCTGTTCGATCTCGCTCCGCTCGATCGGGCGGGCGTCGACCCCCCACGACCGGAGCCGGGCCTGCACGCCGGCGAGGACGGGCGCCGCCTCCTCCCGGGCCGTCCAGCGGATGAACCCGTTGACCGTGAAGGCGGAAGGGTCCCAGCGGGCCGCGAGCTGGGCGTACTGGTCGCGCGCGTCTCGGGTGACCGCTACGTCCCACTCGTTCCAGAGCTGTTCCGTGACGATCCCGGCCGCGCGTCCGGTCGCTCCGGCGGCCAGGGTCCTGGGGTCGTAGACGACGGTCGGACCGACCGAGCGCTCTCCGAGATGGTAGGCGAGCGCGCACCCGGCAATGCCGGCGCCGAGGACGATCACCTCGACGCGTTCCTCGGCCACGCCGGCGGGAGGCGGAGCGGGTTAATACTGCGGCTGGGCGCGCGAATAGGCGTCGCGAAGGGCGTTGGTGTCGACGTGCGTGTAGATCTGGGTCGTCGCCACGGAGGCGTGTCCGAGCAGCTTCTGGATGTATCGGATGTCGCACCCGCGCGAGAGGAGGGCCGTGGCGAGCGTGTGCCGCAGCATATGGGGCGTTACCCGTCGGGGGATGTTCGCGGTCTGGGCCGCCTTTCGGACGATCCGTTCGACCGTGACCGGGCCGACGGGGAAGAGTCGCAGGCTGCCGACGCCGGCGAGCGTCCGCTCGGTCAAGTACCGGTCGAGCGCGGCCCGGCTCCGGTCCTCGATGATGACCTCCCGGTCCTTGTCGCCCTTTCCGCTGCGCACGTGGAGGATGTTCCGCTCGAACTCGATATCCTCGAGCTGAAGATGACAGAGCTCGCTGACCCGGAGCCCGGCGAACCCCAAGACGTGCACGATCGCGCTGTCCCGCGGAGAACCCCGGACCGCGTCGAAGAGACGATGCATCTCGTCCTCGGTCAGGTACCGGGGGAGCCGCTCGGGACGGCGGGGCGGCTCGAGCCCGTCGGCGATCGAGAGGCCGAAGTTCCGGAACAGGCTGGTCAGGCCCCGCACGGTCGTGTAGACGGAGTTCTTCGAGTAGTGCCGCTCCAGCACGAGGTACTCGCGGAACCGTTCCAAGTCCTTGAGGGTCACTTCCTCGAGGGGCTTCTGGGCGTACCCGAGGAACGTTCGGGCGATGTGGCCGTACTGCTTCACGGTACAGGGACTCCGCTCCTGAGCCTGCAGGATCCGCTGGAACCGACCCACGAGCTCGTCGACCCGGAACACCGGGGGTTCCCCTGCGCTGGGCTCCCCGGGGCGGCCTCGGCGGGGGGGAACCGGCGTCCGAGCGCCGGGAACTGATGCCATTAGAGGTCGCTGGCTGGTATTTCCCTAATAATCGTATGCGCGCAGTGGAACCGGCGCGCGCTCCCGGGGCTAAATATCCGGCCGAGGTCTCCCTGTCGTGCGCTGCTCGCGATGCGACCGTCCTGCGGTCATCGACCAGCCCTACCGAGGAGCGCACGCGTGCGCGGCCCACTTCGTCGCGTCCGTGGACGAGCGGATCCGAACCGAGTTCCACCGCCAGCTGCCGAAATTCTCGCGGGGGACCCTCGCCGTCGCGCTCTCGGGCGGGAAGGACTCCGCGGTCGCGCTCCGGGCCACGTACCGCTATTTCGCCCGCCGGCCCAGCGTCCGGATCGTCGCCGTGACCGTGGACGAGGGGATCGCCGGCTATCGGAGCGGGACGATCGAGAGCGCCCGCCGCCTGACCGAACAGCTCGGCGTGGAGCACCGGATCGTCACGATGGAGGCGGAGCTGGGCACGACGACGGACCGTACCGCACGGGAGCATCCGGGGACGGTACCTTGCTCCTACTGCGGGGTCTGGCGGCGACGGCTCTTGAACGGCGCGGCCCGGGACATGGGGGCGGATGCTCTCATCCTTGGGTTCAACTTGGACGACCTGGCGCAGACCGTGCTGATGAACCTCGCTCGGGGGGAGATCGACCGGCTGGTCCGCATGGCCCCCCATCGCTCCCGACGTCCGGGCCTCGTCCCGCGGGTCGCCCCGCTCGCCGAGGTACCCGAGCGCGAGGTGTTCCTCTACGCGCACCTCCACGACCTCCCCTTCGACCACGGGGAGTGCCCGCACGCCGCTCGGGCGGCCCGCAACGTCTTCCGGGACGTTCTCTGGCGGTTGGAGGAGGCGATCCCCGGTACCCGCCAGTCCCTCCTGCGGACCCGGGAGCGTCTTCTCGAGCACCTGGAAGGGGAGGAAGAGGGAGCGCCCCAGAGCTGCTCTCGGTGCGGCGAGCCGTCGAGCGGACCCGTCTGCCGGTCGTGCGAGTTCCGGGACGCGACGCGCTTGCCCGTCCTCGCCCGAGGGGTTCCGTGAGCGGCGACCCCTCGCCCGGCGAGAGCGACCCGCGGGCGTCCGTGCAGACACGGGTGCTCGTCGTCGGGGCCGGCATCATGGGGAGCGGCATCGCCGCCCAGGCCGCGCTCGCCGGCTACCCGGTCACGCTCGTGGACGTGAACGAAGAGCTGGCCCGTCGCGGGACGGCGAACGCGACGCGGGCCCTCGATCACTCGGTCCGCAAGGGAACCATCACGACCGTCGACCGCGACGCGGCCCTCTCGCGCATCGACGTGGGGATCGGGATGCGCCGCGCCGAGGGGGCGCAGATCGTCGTCGAGGCCGCCCCCGAGGACCTGGAGCTGAAGCGCCGGCTCTTTGCCGAGCTCGAGAGCGTCACGTCGCCGACCGCGCTCCTCGCCTCGAACACCTCGTCGCTCCCGATCACGGCGATCGGGCAGCATCTCAAGGATCCGGGCCGCCTCGTCGGGGTCCATTTCTTCAACCCGGTCCTGCAGATGGCGCTCGTCGAGATCATCCCGGGCCACACGACCCGGCCGGAGATCCTGGAGCGGGCGCGGACCTTCGCCGTCGCCCTCGGCAAGACGGTCGTTCTCTCGAAGGACTCGCCCGGGTTCGTCACGACGCGCGCGCTCGCGGTGCTCGTGAACGAGGCGGCCTGGATGCTCTCCGAGGGAGTGGCGACGAAGGAGGACATCGACACCGCCTACAAGCTCGGGTTCCACCATCCGATGGGACCGTTCGAACTCATGGATCTGGTCGGGATCGATACGACGGTCTCGATCCTGGACGTCCTGTGGGACGGCTTCCGCGATAGCCGGTACCGGGCCTGCCCGCTCCTTCGCACGATGGTCTCGGCGCACCTGCTCGGTCGGAAGACCGGGGAAGGATTCTACCAGTATGCCGAAGGAACGAAGCCGTGAGCGCGACGGATGCGGCCGTGGACCTCCTCATCCTCGTCATCATCGCGCTGCTCCCGGCCCTCTTCTATCTCGCCTACGTCCGCCGGACGGAGCGGTACGCGCGCGAGGCGTGGGGCCCGCTCCTCCGGGCGTTCGCCTACGGAGCGATTTTCGCCACGATCGCGGCCGCCTTCGTGGAGGGGGTCGTCGTCGCGGTCGGGACCGCCGCGAGCCAGCAGTTCCCGCAACCCGAGTTCGTCTTCCTGAACGGGAACTCGACCCTGGGCGCGTTCTTCCTCGTCCTCGTCCTGGCCCCGTTCATCGAGGAGGGTCTCAAGGGAGCGGGGGTCGCCTCGTTCGGCAGCCAGTTCCGAGTGCTCGCCGACGGCCCCGTCTTCGGTGCCTCCGTCGGGCTCGGGTTCGGGTTCTTCGAGACGTTCCTCTACGGCCTCGGCGCGTTCTTCGTCGGGGGACTGGCCGCGGGGATCACCCTGATCCTCATCCGGAGCGTCTCGAGCGTGCTCCTGCACGGCAGCTCGACCGGAATGTTCGGCTACGGGTACGCACGGAGCCGGTTCAACCTGCCCGGCCCCGGGACGGGGTCCTACTACCTGCTCGCGGTCGCGATGCACGCCAGCTTCAACGCGCTCGCCTCCCTGGCCGCCATCCTCGCGTTTGTCGGGGTCTCGGGGATCGCGGTCGACACCGCGTCGTTCCTCGGTCTTTTCGCAGCGATCGCTTTCGCCTTCATCGCCATCGAACACGTCCGGTCCGTCATCGTGACGGCAGACTATCCGGCGCTCGTGCCCGGTCCGTACACCCCGGGCCTGAACCGCCCCAAGAAGCCGTCGTGAGCCACTACTTCGGAGGGGGCGCCGCGGGGTCGCGCTTCCAGTCGGCTTCGCGGATCGCGCGGTACGTCGCCTCCGCCTCGTCCGTGGGAGGCGCGTCGCCGCCCTGGCCGGCGTCGCGGATGCGGCCCTTGCGCAGCAGCCAGTAGTGGATCCTCCATGTCTTGCCTCGCGAGACGGTCGCGTCCTCTTCCTCGCTCGTGAGCAACCCCTCCTCCTCGAGCTGGTAGAACCGGTCCCGGTCGTCGCTCGACAGCTTGTTGTCGAGGACGGTCGCGTCGGCGCCGAAGTAGCCCAAGACCATACGGGCGGTCGTTCGGGCCTCGGCCGGCGGCACCTTTCCCTTGACGACCAGGGTCCGCTCGATCGCCCGGGTCAGCTCTGCCTCGGTGATGGACGGCATGGGTCCGCGCCAGCACCGGCGTCGCCGAGGATAAGCTCAGCGCGGTACCGGTAATACGTCCGAGTAGGTCCGACACGGTTTAGTGGCACTCGGTGGTCGCGCCGCCGTGCCCGAGCCTCCTTCCTTCGACCCGACCGCGGAAGCGCTCGCCGCCGCCCGACGGGGGTCGGTCCGGGGATTGTGCCCCGAATGCTTCGGTCGCCTGTTCGGCCGTCTCGGGCACGGGCTCGCAAACCCGGAACGAGCGGCCCTCCTGGCCCAACGGCTCGAGATCTCGCTCCCCCCGCCGACGGCTCCCTGCCCCGGTTGCGGGGACACTTTCTCCCGCCTCCCGAACTGGGTCGACCGGGCGGTGCGGGCGGTCGAGGGATTCGAGTGGCATCGGTTCACCTGCGGGTCTCGCTGGGAGCCCGAGGTGCTCGCCCGGGAGGAGAACACCTGGCTCGAGACCGGGACGGAGTGGGGCGAGAGCGCGCGGGCCGCGTTCAACCGGGAGTGGGGGAAGGCGATCGAGGCGCGTACCGGCGCCGCGGGCGGCCCCGACCGCCCGGACATCGTCTTCCTGGCCGACCTCGCGGTCGGACGGGTCGAGTTTACGGTCCTCCCCCTCTACGTTCGGGGCCGCTACCGGAAACTCGACCGAACGCTTCCTCAGACCCACTGGCCGTGTCGACGCTGCCAGGGGCGCGGGTGCGACACCTGTCAGGGGACCGGAAAGACCTACCCGACCAGCGTGGAGGAGCTCACCGGGGTCCCGCTCGTCGAAGCGACCGGAGCCGAGGGTACCCGATTCCACGGCATGGGACGCGAGGACATCGACGCCCGTATGCTGGGGCGCGGTCGCCCGTTCGTCCTCGAGCTCGTCCGGCCGCGGAGTCGCACGCTCGACCTCCCCGAGATGGCCCGCCAGATCGGGGTCCGGTCGCAAGGACGGGTCGAGGTCGACACCCTGAGGTTCGCGGAAGCGCCCGACGTCGTCCGGGTGAAGGAAGCCGCCCCGGAGAAGAGCTACCGCGTCGGGGTGGTGGGCGTCGTGCCGGTCGCAAAAGTTAATGAGGCACTGCTCCTCGCTCAGGGTCGAGCGATTGCCCAGCGGACCCCGACTCGCGTCGCCCACCGGCGGTCCGACCGCGTCCGCGCGCGTCGGATCGTCGCGGCCCGCGTCGTCGACTCTTCCGAAGGGGGCTTCACGCTCGAGATCCGGACCGAAGCGGGTACGTACGTCAAGGAGTGGGTTGAAGGAGATGACGGACGCACGGACCCGAGCCTCTCCGGCCTCGTCGGAGTCCCGCTGAAGGTCGGCTATCTCGACGTACTCGAAGTGCACGATTCCGAAGGGTGAGAACATGGTCAAGGCATCGAAAGGGTTCCGTTCCCGCAGCCGCGGCTGGTCGACGAAGCACCCCCGGGAGAAGGGGATGCCTCCGGTCACCCGCTTCCTGCGCGAGTTCGCGATCGGCGACCGCGTCACGCTCCGTCTCGAGTCCTCGGACGTGCACGGCATGCCCCACCCGCGTTACCAGGGGCGAACCTGCACGGTCGTGAAGAAGACCGGCCGCGCCTACTTGATCGAGTTCATGGACGGTGGCAAGGTCAAGCGCCTCGTCGCCAACCCGGTCCACCTCTGGCCCGTGAAGGACACCCCGAGGGCCGATGCCTGAGCCGGTCCCCCTCGCGCGGGTCAAGGACCTCCTCGCCGAGGAGGCCGCCCACCGGACGCTTCCCCGGGAGGCCGCCCTCGCGCTCCAGCACGCGGAGCTCTTCGTCCGCCTCCCGACCGAGGCGACGGAGAAGCTGATCGCCGAGCTTCGGACGCTTCCGTTCGTGGACGCCACGGTCGCGGTCAAGCTGGCCGATACCCTTCCGCAGTATCCCGAGGAGATCCGCCTGCTCTTCTCCAAGGAACGCGTCGCGCTCGAGGAAGCCCAGGTCGCCCGACTGCTCGAGATCATTGCGCAGCACCGATGACCGGGAGGGAACCCCTTGGAGAGCTACGCGCACATCCTCGATTACCTGCCGAACGGTCGGCAGACCGAACGCGGCTTCCACCGTGAACCGCTCGCCCTCGCCGTCGGCGAGGACGAACTGAAGCTCTTCGAGCTCGTACCGAAGCCGGGCGCGGTCCTGGTAGCGGGCACGCGGGTCCCGCTCGTCCCGATCGGCAACGTCCCACCGCCCATCGACCACGTCCGCCGCCGCCTGGCCTACGATGAGCTGACTGTCTCCGCGCGGGCGGAGCTACCGGCGGCCCTCGAGCGGATCGTTCGGTCGAACGTGCCCCGCTACCTTAGGTTCTTCAACGAGGCGCCCGCCGTCTCGCGACGGTTCCACCTCCTGGAGCTCCTCCCCGGGATCGGGAAGAAGACGATGCAGCAGATCGTGGACGAGCGCAAGCGGGCCCCCTTCGCGAGCTTCGAGGAGATGGAGACCCGGCTGCACTTGAAGAATCCCGAGCTCCTGATCGTCGGACGGATCGAGAAGGAACTGAGCGGTGTCGAGGACAAGTACCGCCTCTTCGTCGCGCCGTAACGACGGCGACGACCGGGACCCCTTCCCGGTCCCCGAGCGACCGGAGGAGATCCGGGAAGCGCTCGAGAGCCTCGGGGTCCGCCCCACGAAGGGGTGGGGCCAGTCGTTCCTCACGGACCCCTTCGTCGCGGACGCCGAGGCGGCCCTCGTCGAGGTCACTCCCGGCCGGCCGGTCCTCGAGATCGGGGGAGGCCTCGGGATCCTCACGGCCGCTCTCGTGCGTCGCGGCGTGCGCCCCCTGACGGTCGTCGAGCGGGATGCGCGGTTGGCCGCGCACCTTCGGACCGTGTTCGGAGGGCGGGTCCAAGTGCTGGAGGGCGACGCCCTGACCGTCCCGCTCCCTCCCGCGGACGTCGTGATCGGCAACCTCCCGTACTCCGTCGCGACCCCCATCCTCCTCGCACAGTTCGCGCGTCGGGTCCCCCGCGTGGTCTTCCTCGTCCAGGACGAAGTGGCCCAGCGTCTTGCGGCCCGCCCCGGGTCCCGGGTCTACGGACGTCTCTCGATCATCGCCCAGCTCTACGGGTCGGTGGAGCTCTTCCGTAGCGTCCCTCCCGGGTCCTTCAGCCCGGTTCCCGAGGTCTCGAGCCGAATCGGTGTCCATGCGGCCCGCGCGGGCGACCTGCCCGTCCCGTCGGTTCCGGAGTTCGAATCCCTGGTCCGGACCCTCTTCTCCGCCCGCCGAAAGCAGTTGGGAAACCTCCTGCCCCGGGTCGTCCCCTCCACGGACGCCGCCCGGCAGCTGGCGAAGACCGCCGGGTGGCCGGAGGATTGGTCGCACCTCCGCCCCGAGAATCTCTCCCCGGAGGCCTACTTCGCCCTCGCGCGCGCCCACCATGTCGGCCGGCGGGCGGCCTGAAACGGGTCGATCGAGCTCTCACGCACCGGGCGGAGCGGCGCGCCGGCGACTCGTCTGCGCTTGCCGCCACATCCCGAGGACCAGCCGGATCTGCCGGAAGAAGCCCACCGGGGTCGCCCAGCTGGGGTAGTCGGCGGCCTGGCGGAAGCCCATTCGCTCGTAGACGGGGTATCCCATCGGCGTGGCCGCCAGGTAGGCGACGTCGGCCCCGAGACGACGCCCCTCCTCCACCGCCTGCCAGGTGAGCGCGGTCCCGTACCCATGGCCCCGGGCCGCGCGGGTCGTGCCCACCGAGACGATCCCGGCCACTCGTTCCGACACGATGACGGACGAACAGGCGACCGGCCCGCCCCCGGCATAACCGACCAGGAAACGGTTCTGCGTGCCGTGCTCGGGATCGTCCGGTACCACGGTCGGAAGCACCATGTCGAAGATCCAGCGAGGGATCCCGAACGCGGCGCACCACGCCACCCCAAAGTCGTCGAGCGTGCCGCGGGAGTCGACCGTCCGGATCAACAACCCGGGGAGCGGAGCGGGAGGGGCCCGGAGGGGGTCCAGGATCATCCCGGGCTCGGATGCGATCGGGGCGAGACGGTGGGCGGCGGCGCTTCGATGGACCTCCTCGGCCCGAGGACCCGCGGCGATGACCCGCCACGGACGGTTCGGGCCGAAGTACGCGGCCGCCTCCGCGAAGAGGGACTCGAGCGATCCCGTCGGCTCCTCGAGGAACCAGATGTTGGCTTGCGACGCGGCGATCCCGCTGCGCATCAAGGTGCCTCCGTCGGACACGCGGCGGCTGGCGCCCGGCGTCGACTTCGTGTACTGCCAGAATCCCTCGACGAAGTTGCGATGGCATCGCGCCATCGTCGCGGGCGGGACCGGGTCGGGTGAAATCGCTGCCTCCCCCTCGTCCGGAGGCGGGCCACGCGCTAAGTAGGTTTGGAACCCCTCCCCCAACCACGACTCGGGGGAGGACGAATCGGTGTCCGACGGCCAGTACCGGAGGACCCCGCCATGAGCGCGAGAACGTGGTCCCAGGTGGATCGGTACCTTGAGAGCCTGCTGCTCCCGCAGGACCGCGCTCTTCAGTCCGCCCTCCGTGCGAGCGCTTCCGCCGGACTTCCGTCCATCCAGGTGAGTCCGCTCCAGGGGAGGTTCCTCCACCTTCTCGCGCGGATCCGCGACGCCCGCCGTATCCTCGAGGTGGGCACCCTGGGGGGGTACAGCACGAGCTGGCTCGCGCGAGCGCTCCCGCCGGGGGGGCGCATGATCACGCTGGAGCTCGACCCCCGGCACGCGATCGTCGCCCGGGCAAATCTTCTACGGGCAGGACTGGCGAAGAAGGTCGAAGTGCGAGTAGGACCGGCCCTGGAAGCCCTTCCTCGGCTCAAGGCCGAGGGGGAAGGACCGTTCGACCTGATCTTCCTCGACGCGGACAAACCGAACAACCCCGCGTACCTCGACTGGGCCGTGCGGCTCGCTCGCCCTGGCACCGTGATCGTCGTCGACAACGTCGTGCGGGACGGCCAAGTAGTGCAGACCCGCAGTCGAGATCCCCGGGTCCAGGGGATCCGCCGCATGAATGCCCGGTTGGCGAACGACCCCCGCCTGCTCGCTACCACGCTCCAGACCGTGGGCCGGAAGGGGTACGATGGGTTCGCACTGGCGGTCGTACTGAGGGTCTCGGCCCAAAGGCGAGGACCTCGGGGGGCGGGTGCCCGTCGCTTCCCCGTCCGTGGGCGACTCCGTGGGTCGGCCGTCGGGGCCGGGCCTACTCCGTCGGTCGAACGGCCTCGGCGGGAGCCATCCGAGACGCCCGGATCGATGGGAGCGCGATCGCCAGCATCGAAAGTCCGTACGCCGCCACGACGATCAGCCCGACGGTGAGGACGGGGACGGCGAAGAACGAGACCCCGTTGGCCGCCGCGTTCGGGCTCGTGGAGAGGTCGTAAACGATCCAGACCCCGAGGACCGTCCCGATCGTTAGACCGAGCAAGGTCACGAACGAGTACTCGAGGAAGAACGCGCGGAGGATCCCGGCCTCGGTGAATCCCATCGCCCGCAGCATCCCGATCTCGCGCCGTCGTTCGACCACGGCGCGGAGCGCGAGGATGCCCATCGCTGCGATCCCGACGCCGAGACCGAGCCCCACGAAGATCTCGAGGAGTCCGATGAACCCCTCGGTCGTGGCGATCGAGCTCTCGAGGAGGGCCGTGATGTCGAAGAGGACGAGGCCCTCCGGGAAGAAGGCGCGCTTCGCGTCCTGCGCCGCGGTGGTCGTGGAGATCCCCGAGTGGACCGTGAGGAGGAATGCGACCTCCGAAGTGTACCCGAGGCCGGAGGCCGCCGTCGGGTTGACCCAGACCCCGCTCAAGACGGTCTGGGTCATGATCCCGATCACCCGCACCGACAGCACCGCGCCGCCCCCCGGCGGGGTGACGGACAGGAAGCTCCCGACATTCAAACTGGGGTGGGGCGAGGAGGGCCCCCCGGTCACGCTGGCGGTGGGGGGCGCGTAGTTCCCGTCCAAGATCGCGACCGACTCGTTGGTCTCCAGGTCGTCCAGCACTTGGGTCCGGCTCATCCCGTCCCAGGTCGTGGAGAACGAAAATCCGTTCGTCGAGTAGAAGTTCGAGCTCGGCGAGGCGTTGGTCGGCGCCGCGAACAACGAGTCCAGGTACGGATTCGGGGACGAGCCCGAGACGTTGACCTCCACGAAACCGGTCACGATCGGAATCGCGACCGCGAACTCTCGGGCGAGGGTTGAATTGTTCGCGATCTGCTCCGAAATATCCGGGATGGGCTGCGTGGAGAAGCCGAAGAAACTGTAGCCCCCCGATTCGGTCTGGATCGTGTTGTTGAGGTTCGCCTGGACGGTCGCTCCGAAACAGGCGATGGCGACCATGGTGAACGTCACCAGGGCGAAGATCGTCAGGGTCACCGCGGTGCGCCCGGGCCGGCGGGACGGGTACGAGAGCGCGACCCGCGCCACCGGTGCGCCTCGCGAGCCACCTCCGGCCAACTTGAGGAGCCCGTTGGTCACGCTGACCGAATTGAAGATGTAGAGGATGAGCGCACCGGAGACCATGAGTATCCCTTCGGTGAACACGATGAAGATCCCGCCGGTGTGGGCGGTGCCGAGCACAGCCCGGCGGAGCGGCGCGAACCCCGCCCAGACGAGGAGGCCCGCCCCCACCGCGCTGAACGCAATCCGGTTGGGGATGAACCGGGACGCGACGAGACCCAACCCCAGGATCACGAGCGCGCCGCCGGTGATCGGGATCGAGATGTCCGACGTCCCGTGCGCATCCCGCGCGAGGATCAGGGCTCCCAACGCGGCCAAGATCACTCCGAAGACGAGGAGCAGCGTGTAGAGCCGGAGGGGGGGCGGGCTGGGAGGGATGTCCCGGATCGCCTGGACGATGTTGAGTCGGCTCACGCGCGAGCACGCGACCGCGACCGTGATGAGGGTCAACAGGAACCCCGCCACGTAGCTGACCACGATGTCGTCCGGCGTGACGGTGAACGACTGAAGGATGGCGGTGGAAGTGAGCCCCCCCGATTGGATGAACTGGCTGAACGCGTACGTCAGACCGTACCCGGCGACGATCCCGACCAGCGTGCCGGCGAGCGCGCTCCCGGCCGCGTAGACGAGGCCCTCGAAGTAGTAGACGAGGACGAGCTCGCGCCGCCGCATCCCGACGGCGCGCAGCATCCCCATCTCTCCCTTCCTTTCCTCCGCGAGCATGAGGAAGATCCCGACGATCAGCATCGCGCCGGCGGCGATCGAGAAGAGTCCCAGGGCGAGGAAGATCGTCTGGATGTTCGAGCCCGAGGAGTTGGCGCTCGCGATCGCGTCCTTCAGCAACTCGTGGACCGCGAGACCGGTCGCCGATGGGATGTGAGCAAGGGTGGAGTTCAGGAAACCACTCACGGCGTCCGAGCTCCCGATCCCGCCCTGCTGACCACCCGCGTTGGTGACCGCGATGAAGTTGATCATTCCGGGGAAGTTCTCGACGGCTTGTCCCGTCGCGAGGTTGACGAAGACGTTGCCCGGAACGATCCCCGCCGTCAGGAAGCCGCCGCGGGAATCGTCGACCACGATCGCGGCCACGATCGTCACGACCGGCGTGGCTCCGTAGACGACCAAGGTGTCCCCCACGGAGGCGTTGAGTGCGTCGGCGGTCTGGACGTCAAGAAAGGCCTGACCCGGACCGGGGCCGCCGCTCGTCGCCCCCGTGGTGGTCGTGAAGGCCCCGAGGTTCGCGCTCTGGTTCGAGTCGGAGGCGATCAGGTTCAGGTTTGTTTCCGGTAGGCCGGTCGTTTTGTCGAAGACCTGGCTCGTTTCGATGATCATCGGGGTGGTCCCCGCGATACTCGAGTACCCTTGCGTCGCCGCGGCGAGCGCGGTGTACGTGCCGTAACCGAACGGACGGTCGTTCCCCGAGGGGCCGGTGGCGTAGATCCCCTCGTGCACGTTGCCGATCGCGATGTACGTGTAGTGCAGGGTCAGGCTCTGGACGGTGGATCCGACCACCAGACTGCCGGAGATGATCGTCGTTCCGACGAGCAGACCCACGAGGAGGAGGAGAGTTCGTCCGCGGGCGCGACGCACGTTGCGCAGCGCGATCCGCCAGGCGAGCCGGTGGCTCAAGATGAGGACCCCGGCGACGACGGCGACGACGGCCAGGAGGACCGCTCCGAGCGCGATCGTGCCGTCGACCACGAACGGGAACCTCGACTAGCTCACGAAGCGGCCGTCACGCATCTTGAGAACTCGGTCGCACTTGGCCGCCACGTCGGCGTCGTGGGTCACTACGACCATCGTCTGACCGTGATCGTGGTTCAATTGCCGGAGGAGGGTCGTGACCTGGTGGGATCCCTCGTCATCGAGGTTGCCGGTCGGTTCATCCGCCCACACGATCGCGGGTTTCGCGACCAGCGCGCGGGCGAGCGAGACCCGCTGCGCCTGCCCGCCGCTGAGCTCCGAAGGGCGGTGATTAGCCCGGTCCCCCAGTCCCAGCAGCCCCAGCATCTCGGTGGCGCGCTGTCGGGCCTCCTTGGCGCGGACCCCCCCGATGAGGAGGGGAAGCTCGACGTTCTCCACCGCGTCGAGGACCGGCAGGAGGTTGTACGATTGGAAGACGAAGCCGGTGCGCTTCGCCCGATCCTCACTTCGCTTCGCATCCGGCATCGCGTGGATGTCGATCCCGTCAACGAGAACCTGGCCTTTGGTCACGGTGTCGAGTCCCGAGAAGCAGTTCAGGAACGTGGTCTTCCCGCAACCGGAAGGTCCCATCACGGCGACCATCTCGCCCCGTCGGATCTCGAGATTGAGACCGCGGATCGCGTCGACCGCGGTATCCCCGCTGCCATAGGTCTTCCACACATCCTTGCCTACGACCACCACATCGTCCATCGCAAACCCCTGTGCCGCGCGAGGCTAGGGCTGGAACCACCTTCGGGACATAAGGGCGCGGAAGGGTCCATAGGTTTCCGGTCGACGTCTCAGGCTTTGGGACTGCAGTCGCCTCCGGCCTTCTCTCCTGATTCAATCGTCCACCCCCTGACACTCTTCCATCCCCGCTTCGATCCTGGGGCCGTCTGAGACTCGTGAGCGACCCCGAGGGTCTGTCCTCGAAATTGTGCATTTCACGAGGACGAACTCGATACGGCTTGAGAGGTCAACCCGGGTTGACCAATCTTTGATGCCACGACAAGCTGTAGCATGCGCTAGCCAAATGCGGGACTCCGAGCCGCCACTCGGGGAAGCTGCAAATGTCCCGGGGCCAAACCACGGCAGCTGGCCCGGTTTTCGAGGACGAGGGTGGCTAGTGGCGTTTCTAGCGCGGTAGTGTAGCTTCCTCCGGACCGCAAAGGCTAGTGCCGGGGAGTGCTCCCGTCCCGGGCATGGTGCTCCGCGTTCGACGCATTGCCAACGAGGAAGGGAACCGCCTCCGCACGTCGATCCGCCACTCGAAGGACCTCATCGAGATGAAGCGGGCTCAGGTGATCCTCGCCTCGGCCCAAGGGTTCCGGGTTCAGCAGATCTACGTCTTCTCCGGGATGAGCGAGGGATACATTCGCACCCTCATCCATCAATTCAACGCCGACGGTCTCGAGATGCTCAAGCCCCGATGGAATCCCGGGAACCGTCACAAGTTCTCGAAGGAGACCCGGGGTCGGCTGGTGGCGCTCGCCACCAGCCGTCCTCGCGACCTGGGTCTTCCGTTCGGGCAGTGGAGCCTGAGGCGGCTCCGGGACACCGCCGTCGCGAGGGGGATCGTGGAGTCGATCTCTCTCGAATGGTTGAGGGTCATCTGTGACGAGGCGGACATCACCCATCAATCGATCCGAACCTGGAAGGAGAGCCACGACCCCCAGTTCGAGCAGAAGCGACGGCGGATCGACCGCCTCACGCACCAGAAGCACAATCCTCCGATCGTGCTGAGCATGGACGAGATCGGCCCGATCTCCCTCAAGCCCCACGGAGGCAAGGGGTGGTTCCCCAAGGGGCTTCCGGGACGGATCCCGGCGACCTACACGAAGCAGGAAGGGACTCGCTACGAGTATGCCTGTCTCAACGTGTTCCACCAGACCCTGAGCGTGAGGCAAGAGGAGCACAAGGGCGGGCGGATCTGGCTTCGGTTCCTGAAGTACCAACGGTCAAAGTATCCGCCCGACCAGCGGGTCTACATCATCCAGGACGGGCTGAGCGCCCACTGGACCCCGGAAGTGAGGGTGTGGGCGAGGGCCCACCACGTCACCCTCGTCTCCTCGGCGACAGACGCCAGTTGGATGAACCCGGTCGAGTGCCATGCCGGCCCTCTCCAGGTCACGGCGATGGCGGGCAGCGATTGGTGGAGTTGGGGCGAGGTCGACGAGGCCTTCCGACGGGCCGCACTCCTCATCACCCGAGAGAACAAGGCGTCAAAGAAACAGTTCCGTAGCACTCGTCATCGGGTCAGCAAACATCGACGATCGCTCTGGACGCGCCACTAGGTGGTGTGCTGATCGAAATCGCAATCGGGGCCGCGGTCGTTGTCGAGGCGCTCCTTTGGATTGTCGCGTTGCTTTCAGCCGGGATGGACCTCGTAGCATTGGAGATAGTCACCGTCATCGTCGGGGCGGCCATCGGGGCGGGGATCGGCGCGCTGAGTTCCTACACGGGAGTATCGGCCACAATGGTCTTCGGCCTGGAGGGATTAGCGAACAGTGCAAGCGGCAATCAGAGCGCAAATCAACCATGGTGGAGCACCATGGCCGAGACGATGCAATGGTTTGATCGTGGAGCTGGCGCCGGCATCGCTGCGTCCGCGCTAAGGGAAAGCATCGAGGACGAAGATACCGAAGCGATAGTTGGGGAGAGTATTGCAATTGCTCTGGCAATCATTAGTGCCGCCCTCGCAATCGCGGATCAGTGGTTAGGGTACGAGAATCTCGGAATCGCCGCCCTTGTGGTAGCAGGCCTGAGCCTCGTCGTTGCCGTTGTTAGTCTGGCCTACTCAGCCTTTACTCCGATGAAGGGTATGGTGATCGGAATGGGGGCGCTGCTTTTCGGCTATGAATTCTACCAGGACATCAAATGACCGTGGGACCCCAACGGTTTGACGTTCGACGCGAGATGAGTGCCGACTTCATTACCCGCAGAAAAGGGGTCCTTGGGGCATACCTCGCCGTTCTTCTGGTATTTGGGTCATACTTCGCGATAGCGACCTTCCTCCTCTCGGGGCACTCGTTGTTCGGAGTCCATTCCCCAAGGAATACGAGCCTGCTGGAAAACCTAGTGACTCTGGATGCGTGTTCGCTAGTGGTGGCGGGTTTTGCGGCATGGGGTCTGCTATCTGTTAGAGTCGGGATTGCGGAGGTGATCGTCGGTCCAGCTGGACTTGTCGTTACATCGAATCATGGGGCACGGAAGCTCGTCCAATGGAACGACCCTCGCTTCAGAGTTGACTTGCTCAGGTATTCCGGGTATGCACGTTGGGCAGCTCCCAACGAGCTGGATCGCATGCGCGTCCTGCGAATTGCAAGAGATTGGCACCTTGCAGGATTGTTCGGAGGGATTTCAATCGAGTGCGCTCAATCGATTCTGGCTGGGGCTCAGTCACGCGGGTTGCGAGTCCGTGATCGCACCTACACGGCCGCTGGATTCGGTCAACGGCGACTTAGAATTACGACGACCCGCATACGGTCTACGTTCGGCGCGGAGACAAGATCATCGCGACCGGTTAATCCTGTAAGAGGATAATGAGTGATTAAAACGGCGGGACATCGACGAGCGCGGCACTTTCTCTCACTGTCTCCGGACCCGCCGCGAGTTCACCTGCGACTACCGGCCTCGAGCTCATCGCGGGGATTGCCGCCGCGAAAGTTGGTGCCGTCCTCTTTGTCGCATTGGTCCCTGTATCACGACCGTGAAGGCGCTCGGGTGATCCACTCTCTCATCCCGCAGCATAGTGGATCATAACTCCGCGAGTTTCTGTGCGGCGGAGCGCCCTTCTGTGCACCTTGGCTCGTTTCTGTGCGCGGGCGAGTTAATGGACAAACCCCCTCACTCGGCAATCATTGAGTAAAATCACAAATCGGAGAGAAAAATCACAGGTCGTTACTGTCGGGGGTTAAAATCCCACAGCCGACGTATCCGTTAGTTTCATATAGAAGCGCAAGTCTGCTCGGGCTGGTGAGCTAATGCTTCAGGGAACCCCAATCCTCGTCCTGAGGGAAGGCACTGAGCGCGAGCGCGGAAAGGGAGCGACGTCGGGTAACATCGCGGCCGCCCGAGCGGTGGCCGATGCGGTCCGGACGACCCTAGGACCGCGGGGCATGGACAAGATGCTGGTCGATTCGATGGGGGACATCACCATCACGAACGACGGCGTCACGATCCTGAAGGAGGTCGACGTCGAGCATCCGGCGGCCAAGATGATCGTCGAGGTCGCCAAAACCCAGGACCAGCAGTGCGGCGACGGGACAACCACCGCGGTCGTCATCGCGGGAGAGCTGCTCAAGCGCTCCGAATACCTGCTCGAACAACACGTTCATCCGACCGTCATCACCCGCGGCTTCCAGCTCGCCCTTCAAGAGGCCAAGCGCCTGCTCGAGGTCGAGATCGGAACGACCGTCAAGGTCGACGACGAAGGCATCCTCATCGACTGCGCGACCACCGCGATGGGCTCGAAGGGCGTCTTCGGGTCGCGTGAGGGCCTCGCCAAGATCGCCGTGGGCGCGGTCAAGAAGATCGCGGACACGCGCGGCGGCAAGGTCGTGGCCGACGTCGATCAGATCAAGGTCGAGAAGCGCCCCGGCGGCACGATCTCCGATACGGAATTGATCGACGGGATCGTCCTCGACAAGGAACGGGGGCACCCCCGCATGCCGGGCGAGGTGGTCAACGCCAAGATCGCCCTCCTCAACAGCGCGCTCGAGATCAAGAAGACCGAGATCGAGAGCAAGATCAACATCAAGAACCCGGCCCAGATCCAGAGCTTCCTCGATGAGGAAGACAAGACCTTCCACAAGCTGGTCGACCAGATCAAGGCCGCCGGCGCGAACGTGGTCGTCTGCCAGAAGGGCATCGACGACGTCGTCCTGCACTACCTCGCGAAAGAGAAGATTTACGCGGTCAAGCAGGTCAAGGAGTCCGACCTCCAGAAGCTCGCCCGCGCCACGGGCGGGAAGATCGTCACGGGCGTCAAGGAGCTCTCGGCCTCGGACCTCGGGTCCGCGGCCAAGGTGGAGGAGCGCAAGGTCGGCGACGATGACTTGACGTTCATCTCCGGCTGCGCCAACCCCCGCTCGGTGTCGATCCTCATCCGGGGCGGCACGGAGCACGTGACCCAGGAGGTCGAGCGCTCGCTCCAGGACGCGCTCAAGGTCGTCGCGAGCGTCCTCGAGGACGGGGTCGTCTGCCCCGGCGGCGGCGCGACCGAGATCGACCTCGCGGTCAAGCTCCGAAAGTGGGCCGGCACCGTCGGCGGCCGCGAACAGCTCGCGGTCGAGGCGTTCGCCCAGGCTCTCGAGTGCATCCCGTGGGCCCTCGCCGAGAACGGTGGGTACGACTCGATCGACACGCTGATCCAGCTCCGTAGCGCCCACGAGGGGCCGAACGCGAACAAGAACATCGGGGTCAACCTCGCGGACGGCAAGGCGGCGGACATGTGGAAGCTCCATGTGGTCGAGCCTCTCCGGGTCAAGCGCCAGGCGCTCAGCTCCGCCACGGAAGTCGCCTCGATGGTGCTCCGGATCGACGACATCATCGCGTCGAAGAAGGGCGGCGGCGGGCCCCCCGGTGGACCCGGCGGCGGCCACGACCACTAGACCCTCTGCCCGAACCCTTTCTCGCGCCGACCCGCCCCTCGGGGGAGGTCGGCGCGGGTGCTTCTCCGAACTTCGCTCCCGGGCTCCCCCGCCCGAAGGTTTCTTAACGGGAGGCGGGTAGGCCGCTCGTCATGCGCACCAAACAGGTGGAGGGCGTGCTCCGACTCGATGTCGTCGCGCTCGAACCCCGACCCGTGATCTACCTCGTCTACGACGGTCTCGCCGGCGTCAGCCAGCGCCCGATCCTGCGGGACCTCGTCGACGAGCTCGCTCGCAAGGGACCGGCGGAGCTCGGCAAGTTCCTGGAGACCCTCCGGCGCCGCCACTCCGGCCAGGTCCACGTCTATTTCGCCGACTACGTGAGCTACGGGATCGGCGGCGGCGACGCCACGTCCGAGTTCTTCCTGGGCACCTTCCTGGTCCTGCACGAGGCGGCCCGACCCGCCGGAGCGGACCCGGCGGTCCCCGAGCACTTGGCCCTCTTCCGTCCCGGCGGGGTCGAGCGGCTCTCCCTCGAAGGGATCACCGCGTAGACCGGTCGGAAGAACCATCTCATAGGGCTCGTCTCCCGGAACGGGTCCCCGGAGCATGGACGAAACGCCTCTCGAGCACGAACGACGGGCGAAGGTCGCCCGCTGGCGGGCCGACGGCCGGGAACCGTATCCCTGGTCCTTCCCGGGACGCGTCGCCACGGAGGCGGTCCGGGACCGGTGTCGCCTTCTTACGGCAGGCCAGGAGGCCGACGGAGAGCCGGCCCGGGTGGCCGGTCGGTTGCACGCCTTTCGCGTTCACGGTAGGACCGCGTTCGCGGACGTCGAGGACCTCTCCGGCTCCCTGCAACTTATCCTGCGCGCCGACGTGCTCGGGGAAGCACCCTACCGGGCATGGGTCGGCGACCTCGATTCGGGCGACATCGTGGGGGCCGAAGGGCGTCCCACACTCTCCCGTCGGGGCGAGCCCTCCCTCGTCGCCCAACGGGTCGAGCTCTTGGCCAAGGCGATCTCCCCACCGCCGGAGAAGTTTCACGGGCTCCAGGACGTCGAGGAGCGGATCCGCCATCGCTACGTCGACCTCCTTTCCTCGGCCGAGACCCGGGCCCGCTTCCGGGCCCGGTCGATGCTGGTCCGAGAGACCCGGGCCTTCTTCGAGGAGGCGGGGTTCCTCGAGGTGGAGACCTCGGTCCTCCAGCCCCAGGCCGGGGGTGGAGCTGCGAAGCCGTTCCGGACCCACTCGAACTACCTCGGAGACGAGGTCGAGCTTCGGATCGCGCTCGAACTCCCCCTGAAGCGGCTCCTGGTCGGGGGGCTGGAACGCGTCTTCGAGCTCGCGAAGGTCTTCCGGAACGAGGACCTCGACACGACCCACTCGCCGGAGTTCACGATGCTCGAGGCGTACTGGGCCTACGCCGACTACACGGACATGAAAGGCCTCGTCGAGCGGCTCTATCCTCGTCTCGCCACCCGCGTGGGTGCGCTCCTACCCGAAGTGCCCGCGGCCCAGGAGGCCGCCCAGGCATTCGCGGGGGGATTCCGCACGGTCGATTTCGTGGAGGAACTCGAGCGGCGCAGCGGCCTCACCGGCCTGATCGAGCGGAACCCGGACGAGCTTCGACAGTTCGCCCGCGCGGCCGGTTCGACCGTGCCCGACGACTCTCCCTCCGGGGTCTTCTTGGACAAGCTCTTCGAGCATTACGTTGAGCCGCACCTCACCGACCCGACCTTCGTGATGGACCATCCGACCTCGACCACGCCGCTCGCGAAGCGCCACCGGTCAAAGCCGGGTCGCGTGGAGCGGTTCGAATTCTACTACCACGGCGTGGAACTGGGGAACGCCTACACCGAGCTCACCGACCCGGACGAGCAGGTCCGACGGTTCGAGGAGCAGCTCTCCGCCCGCGCGGAGGACCGGTTTGCCTACGACGACGATTTCGTGCGGGCCCTCCGGTACGGCATGCCGCCGGCGACGGGGATCGGGATCGGTATCGACCGGATGGTCATGGCCCTCACGGGCTCCCCCTCGATCAAGGACGTCATCCTCTTCCCGCTCGTTCGCGAACGAACCCCGTAACGCCCGCCCTTCGGGCCGGCGGGCTTATGGGCGGCTCCGTACGATAGGAGGCCGATGCCCGAGCCCGCGGCCCCGCGCCCCCCTCCCTTGCGGGTCGACCGGCTGAGTATCACCTACGGGGAGCGCCCGGCGGTCCGGGAGCTCTCGTTGGAGGTCCGCCCGGGAGAGATCTACGGGCTGCTCGGGTCGAACGGGGCCGGCAAATCGAGCACGATCCGCTCGGTCGTCGGACTGGTCCGGCCGGCGGGCGGCCGGGTCCTCGTGTTCGGGTTCGACCCGGTGACCGACGGCCTCCGGGCGAAGGAGCGGATCGGCTACGTGCCCGAGACCTCGCTCCTCTACGAATCCCTCACCCCGCGAGAGTTCCTCGAGTTCGTCGCGAGCGTGCGCCGCCTTCCGGCCGCCCTTTCGAGCGAGCGGGGCCACGCCCTGGTCACCGCCTTCCGCCTCGAGGAAGAGTACGACCAGCCGATCGCCTCCCTCTCGAACGGGACGCGCCAGAAGGTGCTGATCGTCGCCGCGCTCCTCCACCAACCTCCCCTCCTGGTCCTCGACGAGCCGTTGAACCACCTCGACCCGCGTTCGGTGCGGCTGATGAAGGACGTTCTCGCGCGGTACGTCGCGAACGGAGAACGCGGGGTCCTCTTCTCCACGCATACGATGGAGGTCGCGGAACAGCTCTGTTCCCGCGTCGGGATCCTGGACCACGGCGTCCTTCGCGGGGAGGGCTCGATGACGACGCTTAGGGAAGGCGCGACCCGGGGCGATGCGACGCTCGAGGAGATCTTCCTGGGCCTCACCCAGGAGGAGGAAGGAGTCCGCGCGGCCGTCGCTTCCCTCGAGAGGACGTGAGATGGGCTGGCGGTACGCCTACCGACTGAGCGGGACGGCCTTCACCGAGCTCTCGCTGCAGGCGATCTACGCGTTCCGGCAGGGGAACATCCTGCCGGGCGGATCCCCCGCGGAGCTCGTGCCGAAGGCCCGGCGGCGGGTGATCCAGAGCAAGGCCATGGTCGCGGGGCTGCTCGCCCTGCTCACGCTCGGGGCTTCCCTCGCGCTCAAGGACGCGGCCTTCCTGGCGCCCCGCCTCCTCTCCTACCCGCTCGCCGCGCCCATCTTCGATGCGGGGGTCCTGACCGCCCTCCTGAGCCTCGACGTGGCCTTCCTCTGGTGGACGGGGCTCCAGATCCTCCCCTCGCTCCTCTCCTCGGGGGTCTTGCCGGTCCTCGAGCCGCTCCCGCTCGACGACACGACCCTCCAACGCGTCGCGGCGCTCGTCTACTTCCGGCTGTTCGACCTCCCGGTCCTGACGATCCTGATCGTGACCCCGATCGCGGTCGGGGATGCACTGGGATTCGCGGCCGGGCTCGCCATTCTTCCCGGGGTCTTCGCGGCGGCCACCTTCGCGCTCGCACTGTCCCTCGTCACCGGGCGTTTCTTCGTCCGTCGGGTCCAGGGGGCCAGAGGGGGAGGGGGCAGCACGGTGCTGCGATGGACGTACCTGGTCATCTGGGTCGTCCCCGCGTTCGGGATGTTCGGGTTCGTAACGCTCGCCCCGGCGTTCTTCAGCGCGCTCGCCCAGCTCACCAACACCGCGCCGTCCACGGGGTTCAACCTGCTCCTGCTCGCCTTCCCTTTCCCGCTGGCGAGCCTGCCCTCCGTCGCCGCGGGCGGGACCAGCGCCCTCCCGCTCGGCCCGGGAGGGGTCGTGGTCCTGATTGCCGCTACCGTGGGGTACGTCCTGCTCGCGGTGGGCAGTGCGGCCTGGGTGGGGGGCGCGGTCCGGCGCGTGGGGTTGGCCCCGATCGGGGTCGCCACACCCGCCCCGGCCCTTCGGTTCGGCCTCACGGTGATCGGGCCCATCCGCTCCGTCCTCGTCAAGGACCTGCGCATCGCGAGCCGCACTCCCGGCTACGCCTTCCTGATCCTGCTCCCCATCTTGGATTCCCTCGCTCTGGGGCTGCTCACCTACGCGCCCGGATCCTCCACGCGCGGGGCGGAATCGCTCGCGCTCGGCGCCGTGACGAGTTCGGCCCTACTCGCAACCTTCTTCGGACCCGCCTTCTTCGCCATCGAGGTGCTCGCGTACTCCTACGGCCGAACCCTGCCGCTCTCCGACCGGACGTTGGTCCTCGGCAAGGTGGCGCTCGTCCTCGGGATCTACCTCGTCTCTGCGGGCGTCGTTCTCGGCCTAGTCAGCCTCCGGATCAGCGACCCCGCGCTCTTCATCGGGTTCGTGCTCGCCGAGTTGCCGGCCGTCGTCGCGGCTTCCCTGCTGGAGCTCGGTCTCGTCCTGCGCCGGGCACGACGGAAGGGATTGCCGCTCGTGAACCTCTACGCGGGCACCTGGACGGCGATCCTGATCTCGATCCCCGGGTTGATCGTCGCGTCCGTCCCCCTGGTGGTGTTCAGCTCGATCCAGGCAACCTCCACGTCGCTCGCCCTCGGCCTGATGGCCGTCGCCGCGCTCGTCGAGCTGGCCGCGTGCACGCCCGTCCTGTTCGGGAGGGGGACCACGTGAGTCCGACCGCCCTCGCCTCCCGGTTCGAGCCCCGCGAGATCGAGACCAGCTGGCAGGAGGGATGGGCGCGCGCCGCGTTGTTCCGAGCTCCCGAGCGACCGGGCGGTCCGGACCGCTTCTCCATGATCCTCCCGCCCCCCAACGTGACCGGGGTCCTCACCGTGGGCCACATGCTGGGCGACACGGTGATGGATGTCCTCACTCGCTACCACCGGATGCGGGGCGAGCCGACCCTGTGGGCTCCCAGTATCGACCACGCGGGCCTCTCTACCCAGGTCGCGGTCCGCCGCGCCCTCTCGAAGCAGGGGGTCCGGTTCGAGGACCTGCCCCGGGAGGAGGCGCTCGCCCGCGTCGAGACGTGGCGCCGCGAGCATGAGGCCGTCATCCGGGAGCAGCTCGACCGGGGGGGCTTCTCCCTCGATTGGACGCGGTACCGGTACACGATGGACCCGGGGGCGGTCCACGCGACGCGCGAGGTGTTCGTCCGCCTCTACCACGAGGACCTGATCTACCGGGCCGAGCGGATGGTCAACTGGGACCCGCGGCTCCGCACGGCCATCTCCGACCTCGAGGTCGTGCACTCGGAGGAGCAGGGGACGCTGGTCCACCTCACCTACGCTTGGGCCGACGGCTCGCCGGGGGGCCTCGAGGTGGCCACGGCACGGCCCGAGACGATCTTCGGCGATGTGGCGGTCGCCGTCCACCCCGACGATGCCCGCTACTCGGAAGCGATCGGACGGCTCGTCGTTGTACCGCTCACCGCGAGGAAGGTCCCGGTCGTCTCGGACGAGGCGATCGATCCCGAGTTCGGGTCGGGAGCCTTGAAGGTCACGCCCCGGCACGACCTCGTCGACTACGAGGTCTTCCGCCGGCACCCCTCGCTCCCGATGCCGCCGGACGTGCTGGACGAGCGGGGCCGACTCACGGGGGAGTGGGTGCCCGAGGAACTCCGGGGACTCGACCGCGACGAGGCACGGACTCGGACCGTCGAGCGGTTGCGGGCGGAGGGGCTGGTCCTCCGTGAGGTCCCCTATCGCCACACGGTAGCGCGCTCCGAACGGTCGGAGGCCGTCATCGAACCCCGCCTGTCGACCCAGTGGTTCGTCCGGATGGGCCCCCTCGCCGTCCCGGTGCTCGACGCGGTACGGACCGGTCGCGTGCGGCTCCACCCCGAGCGCTGGACCACGACCTTCTTCCGGTGGATGGAGGGGATCCAGGACTGGTGCATCTCCCGCCAGGTGCTGTGGGGTCACCCGATCCCCGTTGCCCACTGCGGGACGTGCGGGAAGGACACGGTGACGGTGGAGCCGGCGCTCGAATGCGTCCACTGCCGCTCGACCGACCTCGTGCCCGACCCGGACGTCCTCGACACGTGGTTCACGTCGTGGCTGTGGCCGTTCGCGTCCCTCGGCTGGCCGGACCGGACCGGCGACCTGGAGCACTACTACCCGACGAGCGTGCTCACCACCGGCCGCGACATCATGTTCTTCTGGGTCGCCCGGATGATGATGGCCGGAGAGCACTTCACCGGCCAAGCCCCCTTCGCCGACGTCTACTTCACCGGGATGCTCCGCGACGAGACGGGGCGCAAGATGTCGAAGCACCTCGGCAACTCTCCCGATCCGCTCGACGTGATGAAGGAGCGGGGCGTCGACGCGATGCGATTCGGGCTCCTCTTCCCGAACCCGACCGAGGAGGACGGGCCGTTCGGGCGCGCCCAGATCGACGGGGGCGGCAACTTCCTGACCAAGCTGTGGAACCTCGTCCGGTTCACCCTGCCGCACGTGCCCGACGGGACCCCACCGCCGGCACGACCGCCCGCCCTCTCGCCGAGCGCCGCCCTCGAGAACCGGTGGATCCTCTCGCGGTACCGCCGCACTTCCGAGGAGGTCGACCGGGCGATCCGGGCGTTCGAACCCTCGCGGGCCGCCACCGCGCTCCATACGTTCGTCTGGCACGATCTCGCGGACCGGTACGTCGAGATCTCGAAGGAGAGCCTCGCCGGACGTCGTGGGGAGCCCGCGGCGCGCGAGACCCGGGAGGTCCTCCTGTTCGTGGTCGAGCGGACGCTCCGCCACCTCCACCCGTTCGTGCCCCACGTGACCGAGGAGCTCTGGCACGCGCTCCCGCACGACGGGGATTGGCTCGCGACCGCCGCGTGGCCGGACCCGACCGAAGCGCCGGCCGACCCGACCTCTGAGCTCGAGATGGACGTCGTCCTCGAGGCGGTCCGCCTCCTGCGGAACCTTCGGGCGGACGAGCACGTTCCCGCGGATTCCCTTCCCCCGGCCTGGATCCGTCCCGGTGGACCCGAGGTCGCCTCGCTCTTGGAGCGTCAGAAAGGCACGGTGGAACGCCTCTCCCGGGTACGACCCCTCGAACTCCTGGGCTCGAACGCCCCGACCCCCGCACGAGCCGGGAGCCGGGTCGCCCCGTTCGGAGAGTGCTACTTGGAGCGTCCGGCGGCCGCGCCGGAGGATTCCCAAGCCCTCGGCCGGGAGCGGGAAAAGCTCGAAGCCCTCCTCGAAAAGACCCGGGGCCGGCTCGCGGATGCCGGATTCCGCGCTCGGGCCCCGCCCGAGGTCGTTCAGGAAGCCGAGGAGAAGGCTCGCGAGCTCGCCGAACGGATCCGACGCATCGACGAGCACATGAAGCCCGACGCCTCGGGCGAGACATCCCCATGACCTCCAAGGCCCCCCGCAAGACGCCGCGCGCTGCCCCCGCCCGGAAGTCGGCCCCCTCGGTCCGACGCCCATCGCCGCCCCCGATCGGTTCCCTTCCGTTGACCCACGGAAAGAGGGCCCATCCGGCCCTCGGGCTCGGACTCTGGGGGTTCGGTCGATGGAAACCCGAAGAGGAGGCACGGACCAAGGCCACGATCGGTCGAGCCTACGAGCTCGGATTCCGATGGTTCGACACGGCGGAAGTGTACGGGGGCGGGCGGTCGGAGCGCGTCCTCGGGGACGTGCTCACCCGGGCGGCGGGCGGAGCTCCGGACGCCTTCGTCACGACCAAGGTCTCCTGGGAGCACCTTCGGGCCACCCAGGTCCGGGCCAGCCTGATCAACAGCCTGGAGCGACTCGGACGAACATCGGTCGACCTCTACTTGGTCCACGCCCCAGACGCCCGGGTCCCTCTCGCGGACACGATGGGTGCCCTCGAAGCTCTCTGGAAGGAGGGACGGGTCGGCGCGATCGGCGTCTCGAACTTCGGCCTCGAGGAGCTCGAGGAGGCCGCGAAGCATCTCTCGGAGGCTCGCATCGCGGTCAACCAGGTTCGCTACAACCTCTTTGACCGGGACGAGTTTGACCCGGTGCGCGACTACTGCGAGAAGAACCAGATCCTCATCGAGGCCTACACGCCCCTCGCCCGGGGGATCCTGACGGGTCGGTACCTCGACGGCAAACGCGTCCCCACGGAGGTCAAACGCTTCGCCCGTCGATTGGAAGAGGCGGACCGCCTGAAGGAGGTGCTCGCTCGCGCCCGCACCCTGAAAGCCCTCGCCGACGAGGCCGGCGTGCCTCTCGCTTCCATTGCCCTACACTGGCTCGCCCGCAACGGCGCGGCCCCGATCGTCGGCATGAGCCGGCCCGACCAGGTGGACGCCAACCTCACCGCGTGGCGGACGGCCGTTCCGGATCGGGTCTTGGCCCGCGCGGACGCCCTCGCGCGGGGCGAACGTGCTTAGGCTCGTCGCACTCGACATGGATGGGACGCTCGTCGACGTCGAGAGCTCCTGGGCGGCCATCCACCACCACTTCCAGGACCACAACGCCGACGGGTTGCGGGAGTTCCTCGCCGGTCGGATCGACGATCACGAGTTTATCCGCACCGACATCCGGATCTGGTGGCGCCACGCCCCGGACCTGTCGGTGGAGGACTTGGAACGGATCCTCGCACCCGTTCCGCTCATGCCCGGCGCGCACGAGCTCGTGGACGGGGTCCACGCCCTCGGGGCGCGGACCGTGATCCTGAGCGGGGGGATCGACCTCCTGGCCCATCGGATCGCCCGGGAGCTCGGGATCGACCTCGTCCTCGCGAACGGGTTCCGCGTGACCTCCGACGGTCGGCTTACCGGCGAAGGGATTGTTCGGGTTCCGATCAACGGGAAGGAGAAAGTGCTCGAGGGGCTCCAGCACCAGCTCGGGATCGCCCCGAGAGAGACCGCCTCGATCGGCAATTCCGAGATCGACGTCGGGATGTTCCGACGGAGCCGCGTCGGGGTCGCCTTCCTCCCGGCCGACGACGTCGTCCGGGCGGCGGCGGCCCATGTCGTCACGGAACGGAACCTGGGGCGGGCCCTTGACGCGCTCCGCGACTTCCCCGACCCCTGAGGCGCCCCCGGGCGGCGAAGCCTTATCCCCGTCTCCCCGGTCTAGGAGTGTTTCCGATGGACGCCTACCAAGCCCTCCTCGAGCGCGCGCATGAGAAGCTGCCCCCGGTCCGATCGGTCGGGGAGCGGTTCCAGGTCCCCGAGCCGGACGTGATGTCCGACGGGAAGAACACCGTCATCCGCAACTTCCAGGAGATCACGACCGTCCTTCGGCGCGAACCGGCCCACGTCATCGGCTACCTCGCGCGCGAGCTCGGCTGTCCCGGTGTGCTCGACCTGCCCCGCGGCGTCTTGAAGTCCCGGATCACGAAGGACCAGGTCGCTTCCCGGATCCGCGAGTACACCCAGAAATACGTCATCTGCTCCGAATGCAAGCGGCCCGACACCCACCTCTCCAAGGACGGGCGGCTGACCCTCCTGATCTGCGAGGCGTGCGGTGCCCAGCGACCCGTCACGATGCGCCGGGTCGTCGCGCCCGAGAAGCCGCGGGCCCCGGTCGAGGTCGGCGAGATCTACCGGCTCACCATCGAGGACGTCGGGCGACGCGGGGACGGGGTCGCGAAGAAGGAAGGGTTCGTCATCTTCGTCACCGGAGCGACCCAGCGCGGCACGACGGTGAACGCGAAGATCACGAAGGTCCTCGGGAACAACGCCTACGCGATCGTCCAGCCGTAAGGCCCGATGCGCAGCGTTCGCTGGATGGGTCTCCTCGCCCTCTACGTCGGGGCGCAGGCCGTCGGGCTCGTCCTGGCCGACCCGTTCCGGTCGGCGGGGCTCCAGTCGAACTCCAACCCGACCAGCGTGACTGCCCCGCTCGGGATCATCGCCCTCATCGTCATCGCTCCCCTCGCCATCCTCCTCATCGCGCGTCGGAAGGGCGGCCTCGTGGCCCTGCGCCAGCTGATCCTGCTCGCGATCGGCGGCGCGCTCTACATCACTCTGTATGCGACCTTCTCGGTCCTGCCGCTCGGTACGTACCTTCCGATGCCCTACGCGGCGGAGCTGGTGCTGACCCTAGCCCTCCCGTTCGCCGGCGCCGTCAGCGCCTCCCTCTACCTCGCGCTCCTCACGGAACCGCAGTGGTGGGTCGTCGACCTGGTCGGCTTCCTCGCGGCGGGGGCCCTGATCGCGATCCTGGGGATCTCGTTCGCCATCCTCCCCGCGTTCATCCTCCTGATCGCTCTCCTGGTCTACGACGCGATCGCGGTCTACGTCACGAAGCACATGGTCTCGCTCGCGGACGCGGTCGTGGACATGAAGCTCCCGATCCTGCTCGTGATGCCCGACTCGGCGGGGTACGACTACACCAAAGCCGGGACCCTGAAGGCCCAGCGGGCCCAGCCGGTGGAGGAACGGGCGGCGCTCTTCATGGGCTTGGGCGACGTCGTGATCCCGGGAACGCTCGTCGCTTCGTCGTTCGTCTGGCTCCCGGATTCGCCCCTCTTTCTCGGAGTGGGCGCCAACCTCGTGGTCGCGCTCTCGGCCCTCGTCGGGAGCCTGCTCGGCTACGGGATCCTGATGGGTCTGGTCGCCCGAGGGAACCCGCAGGCCGGACTGCCGCTCCTGAACGGCGGAGCGCTCCTGGGCTACGTGGTCTCCTACGTGCTCCTCTTCCACTCGTACTCGCTCGGCTTGAAGGGAGGGCTTTAACCCTCCGGGGTTCGGCCGGTCCATGCCGCGACGCGTGGAGGATGTCCGCATCGACGACGCCCCGTCGCTCGACACGCTCGTCCGCCGTCTCGAGGCGGGCGGCGGGTTCAGCGCGAAGGGGGTCGCGGAGGGCGTCGACCTGCTCGCCCGCATCCTCGCCGACCGGGACATGACGACGTTCCTCTCCTTCCCGGCGGACATCGTCGCGACCGGGACCCGGGGCGTCCTCGCGACGCTCGTCCGCGAGGGGTACGTCGACGCGATCATCACGACGTGCGGCACGCTCGACCACGACCTCGCCCGCGCGTTCCGTCCCTACTACCACGGGGCGTGGAACCTGGACGACGCTGCGCTCCACCGACGCCACCTCTACCGGCTCGGGAACCTGGTCATCCCGGAGGCGAATTACGGGACGATCATCGAACAGAAGATGCGGCCCATCCTCGACCGACTCTGGAAGGGCGGGACCCGGGCCCTCTCGACCGTCGACCTCTCCGCCGCCATCGGGGCGGCGATCCCTTCGAAGGCCGGGGGCTCGAGCATCCTTAGGGCCGCCTACGACCGGAAGGTGCCCGTCTTCGTCCCCGGGATCACCGACGGGGCGGTCGGTTCGCAGGTCTGGCTCTACTGGCAGGACCACCGGGGGCTCGGGTTCGATCTTATGGCCGACGAGCAGCGGCTCTCGGACCTCGTCTTCGAGGCGAAGCGGAGCGGGGCGATCATGCTCGGGGGGGGCATCTCGAAGCACCACACGATCTGGTGGAACCAGTTCCGGGACGGCCTCGACGCCGCCCTCTATCTCACGACCGCGGTCGAGTGGGACGGAAGCCTCTCCGGGGCCCGCACGCGCGAGGCGATCTCCTGGGGCAAGGTCAAGGCGAACGCCCGCCACGCTACCGTCGAGGGCGACGTCACGCTCCTCCTCCCCCTGATGGTGGGGGCGGCTCTCGAGCGCCTGCGGCGCTGAGCGGCTCCCGAGCCTTTATCTCTCGGAGCCCAGTCGCACCGAACCGTCCACGGGCCCGTAGCTCAGTCCGGTCAGAGCAGGCGGCTCTTAACCGCAAGATCAGGGGTTCGAATCCCCTCGGGCCCGACTTAGGACCTCCGGGCGTCGAGCCGACGCAGATCCGGCCCCGATGGACACTCCCTAATGCCCCTGTGAGTTGGGGCTTCCCCGAGGGCCGGAGGTCGGGGGGGCGGGGTATGAGCGTGACCGGTCGAGCCAAAGAGTACCGGGTGCCGCCGGGAGAGCGGGTCCGACTGGACCAGTGGGCTTCGGACGATCGATCGGGAGCGCGCGGTTCGAAGGACCACGGGCGCAAGGAGCTGGAGAAGCTCAAGGCGCGGCTGGACCGGCTTCAGGAGCTCCTGTACGCCGACCACAGCCGTTCGGTGCTGATCGTCCTCCAGGGGATGGACACAGCGGGCAAGGACGGGACGATCCGTCGGGTTTTCGAGGGGGCCAACCCTCAGGGCGTCCGTGTCACGTCGTTCAAGCAGCCCTCCGTGGCGGAGCTCGACCACGACTTCCTTTGGAGGGTCCACGAACAGACCCCGGCCCGAGGGCAGCTCATGATCTTCAACCGCAGCCACTACGAGGACGTCCTCATCACGAGGGTCCACGGCCTCATCCCGCGCGAGGTGTGGGAGCGGCGCTACGACGAGATCAATAGGTTCGAGCACACTTTGACGGAGGAGGGCACGACCGTCCTCAAGTTCTTCCTCCACATCAGTCGAGCAGAACAGAAGCATCGGCTCCAGGAACGCTACGACGACCCGACGAAGCATTGGAAGTTCCGGGAGGGGGATCTGGCGGAGCGCAAGCTCTGGAAGGCGTACGTCGAAGCCTACGAGGAGGCGATCACCAAGACGAACACGACGTGGGCGCCATGGCATATCGTCCCTTCGGACCGGAGGTGGTTCCGCGACGTGGTGGTCTGCCGAAAGATCGTGAACGCGCTCGCCCAGCTGAAGATGCGCTATCCGGCCCTCCTTCCCGAGCTCCGCCGCGCCCGATTCTGACGAGGGTCGGCGGCGCCTAACGATAGGGAGCGGTCGCGGGGGTCGCGCGGTCCAGTCCCTCTCGTGCGGAGTGCGACGCGATCAGGATCAGGATCGCGCCGACCAGGTTGAGGACGGGAAAGATCGCGAGGATCGCCCCGGCCTTGAACAGGCCGCTGTCGTACCGAGTGCCGAGTCGCCAGAGCCCGATCAGCAGTCCGATGTAGCCGATGAGGGCGAGGAGTGCCGCGATCCCGACCACGAGGGCGAGCCCCGTGAGGGTCCCCGAAATGCACCCCGCCGCGGCTGTGTTGTTCGTCGTGGCGTTGACGCACGTGAGGGCATCGCTCAACTGGGTCAGCAGGGGATAGAGGACTGCGATGACGATGACGACGGCGATCGCGAGGAGGAGGGTCAGCTTCGACGGGGTGGAGAACCGACGGTCGAACGCGGCCAGCTTGCGGAACGCCCCCCACGTGAACAGGATGACCAGGAGCTCCACCGTGGACGTGGTGAACAGGAGGGCGAGAAGAACGGCGGTCAAGTGGATCCCGATACCGGAGCGGGAAGTGGAGATCGAGGTGAAACCGAAGCCGAAGGCGGAGCCGAACGAGATCACGACCCCTGCTACGGAGGCGATGATCAGCAGGATCGCGCCGAGAAAGATCAGGGTGAGCGCGGAGCGCTCCTCGGCCCGGGTGGCCTCCGACGGGGGACCGGCAGTGGGGGGCCACCCCGGCGCCGGTCCCCACGGTATCGGAGCTCCGGGCGAGGCCGGGAACGGGGGGAACGCGCCCGGGCCGCTCGCCGAGGGAACCCCTCCGATGGCGGAGAGCGGGGTGCCGCAGAACGCACAAAAGGCGGTCCCGGCCGGGGCGAAGGCCCCGCACTTGGCGCAGCGTTGAGCCGCCACAACCGGCTCGAGGGGTCGCCGGTATAAAGACCGGGTCCCGAGCGCACGCGCGGGGTTACCCGGGGGGAAGCGACGCACCCCCGCGCGCGGCGGCCCTTAAGTGGCGGGATTCACCTACTCTCCCACCTGCGAAGCCCCATGACCGATCCGATCCGTTCCATCCAGCGTCGATTCCCGGGCGTTCCCACCCTCGAAGGGGCCGGGGTGCGCCTCCGCCGATCGTTCTCGAACGCGGAGGTCCCTCTGTTCGACCCATTCCTCCTGCTCGACCGGTTCGGCTCCACCAACCCGGCCGACTACCTGGCCGGATTCCCGTGGCACCCCCACCGGGGGATCGAGACGGTCACTTACGTCCTCCGCGGTACGGTCGCGCACGGCGACACGCTCGGGAACGAGGGGGTCATCGGGCCGGGCGATGTCCAGTGGATGAACTCCGGCAGCGGCATCATCCACCAGGAGATGCCCCAGCGGACCGAGGGGATGCTGAGCGGATTCCAGCTCTGGGTCAACCTTCCGGCCCGCGAGAAGATGTCGGTCCCGGCCTACCGGGGCCTTTCGGCGGGGGAGTTCCCGACGGTCTCCCACGACAATGGAACCCGGGTTACGGTGGTGGCGGGCCATCACGGCGATGTGGAAGGGCCGGTCCGAGGGATCCCGGTCGACCCGACGTATCTGGATGTGAAGGTCCCCGCGGGCGTCTCGTTCGAACTTCCGACCCATCCGGGGTACACGGCGTTCGCCCACGCGGTCGAAGGGGCCGGAACCTTCGGTGGGCACGACCCCGTGCCCGTTCCGTCCGGAGAGACCGTGCTGTTCGGAGCCGGCGAGGGAGTGACGGCGAACGCCGGGCCCGAAGGGTTCCGTTTCCTGTTCGTCACCGGTCGCCCCCTCCACGAACCCGTCGCGTGGTACGGTCCGATCGTGATGAACACGCAGGACCAGCTGATCACGGCGATGAAAGAGCTCGACTCCGGCCAGTTCATCCACCACCGGCGGCCGATCGTCGAGGAGTGACGACCGGGTCCACCGCGAGCTGGGCGAAGGCGGTGCCCAGGACGAGCACCGCCCGGTGCAGCTCGGCCTCCGAGATCGACTCGGAAGCGGTGTGATCAAGATGGGAATCGCCGGGCCCGTACGCGGCCCCCGGCACCGCCCACGCCGGGCCCACCAGGTTCCAGTCCGAGGTTCCGCCCTTTCTCCAGAGCGTCGGGCGACCGCCGGCGCTGCGGATCCCTGCCTCGAGGGCTCGGACCACGGCGCTGGTCCGGGTGGTCTCGATCGGCTCGACCCGGATCGGGACGGTGAGGTGCGGTCGCCCCGGTTCCCGGGGGAGATCCTTGAGGACGGAAGTCGTGGACGTCCCGGGAGGGAGCCGGAAATCGAGCGTGATGCGAACGGACTCCGCGTCCCCTTCCCCCAGGGTCTCCGACCGGACGACCTTCATCGCGAGGGAGCGGAACGGGGAGTCGGTCTGCCGCGTCCCGACCCAGACGCGGACCCCGCTGACCCACTCGAGCGCGGTGTCGGCCGTGGTCGGGCGCGGCGAGGAGTAGTGCGTGCGTCGGCCCTGGAAGAGCGCCTCGACCCTTAGGTCGCCCTTGTACCCGACGGTCACCCCGTCCCACCGGCTCGGTTCGCCGGCGATCACCGCATCGACGTCGCGTCGAGGAAGCAGGTGGCGCGCCCCGCGACTGTCGGTCTCTTCCCCGACCGAGGCGATCACCTCGAGGGTTCCGGGTCCGGGATGCGTGGCGCCGGCGAGGAGTGCGGCCACGAGGGGTCCCTTGGCGTCCACGGCCCCGCGGCCGAAGACCCGACCCCGGCTCTGGCGCACGGGTCGTCGACCGGTCACGGTGTCGATGTGCCCGAGATAGACAATGCGAGGGCGCCCCTTGCCGCGACGTGCGATCCCGTTCCCTGCCGAGTCGACCGTGACGGTGTACCCCAGCTCGCGCGCGAGGCGGCCGAATTCGGTGACGGCGCTCCCCTCGCGCCCCGAAGGGCTGTAGGCCCGTAACAGACGGAGCAGCGCCCGCGCCTCATCCATGCCCGAGGACCTCCTCGATAGCGTCCAGACCCGCTCCGAAGTCCTCTTCGGATATCACGAGGGGGGGTAGGAGGCGGAGCACCGTGGGCCCGGCGGAGATGGCCAGGAATCCCCTGGTCTCCAGCTGGGCCAGGTAGGGAGCGACCTTCTCGCGGAGCTCGATGCCGATCATCAGACCGAGCCCGCGGACCTCACGGACCCGTTCGGTCGGAAGGTGGGCCAACCGTTCGAGGGCGGCCGTTCCCAGTCGGTCGGCCCGCTCGGCGAGGTGTTCCCGCACGAGCACGTCGAGGGCCGCCACGCCGGCGGCGCACGCGAGAGGACTGCCGCCGAAGGTCGAGTGATGACTCCCATGAAACCTCGACTGGACGGCCTCCGAGGCGATGGTGGCCCCGATCGGTACGCCTCCTCCCAGCGACTTCGCTAGAGTCAGGAGGTCGGGGACAATTCCGGTCCGCTCGAAGGCGAACTTACGCCCGGTGCGACCCATGCCCGTCTGGACCTCGTCGAACGCGAGCAGCGCCCCGGTCTCTTCCGACCGTAGGCGGGCCGCCGCCAAGTACTCCGGGGTGGCGGGATGCACCCCGCCCTCTCCCTGGACAGGTTCCAGCAGAACGAGGGCGGTCGTCTCATCCACCGCGGCGCGGAGCGCCGCGACGTCGTTGTACGGAACGTGGACGAACCCCGGGACGAGCGGCTCGAATCCCTCGCGGAACTCCTTCCGCCAGGTGGCGCTGAGGGCACCCATCGTCCGGCCGTGGAAACCCCGCATCGCGGCGACGACCTTCGGTCGACCGGTCGCCGCACGGGCGAACTTGATCGCGGCCTCGACGGCCTCCGTCCCGGAGTTGGACAGGAAGACCCGGTGGAGGGACGGAGGGAGGAGCGAGGTCAGGCGTTGGAGGAATTCGGTCCGGACCGGAACGTCGAACCCCGTGCCGAGGAAGAGGAGCTCCGCGGCCTGTCGCTGGATGGCCTGGACCACCAAAGGATGGGACGCCCCGAGGTTCCCGACCCCGTGGGTCGCTCCGAGATCGACGTACTGTCGACCGGACGCATCCCAGAGATGGGCTCCGGACCCTCGGACGATGGTGAGGGGGGGCTTGGCGGGAGTCAGGAAGGAGAGATGGGAACCCCCGTTCAGGCCGGGGATCATCGGAACACGGTCCCCTCTCCGGCCAGCGCCCGCGCGACCGGGGTGGCCACCCCGGAGGGCGCGATCACGACGCGTCCCACCCCCCCGGTGAGCGCCTCCTCCGCGGCCAGGACCTTCTTGCGCATCCGACCGGTCGCGAGCGCCCGGACCTCCCCGAGCGACGCGCGGTCCACGGTCCGGAGGACGGACGAGGGATCCGCGACATCGCGAAGGAGGCCGGGAACGTTCGTGAGGAGCAGTAGGTCCGAGGCCCCGAGGGCGACCGCCACCGCCGCGGCCGCCCGATCGGCGTCCACGTTGACGAGATCCCCCTCGGCTGTGAGGGCGGGAGGTCCGACCACCGGGACGAGGCCGCTATCGAGCAGGAGCCGGAGGATCTTGGGGTCGGCCCGCTCGATCGTCCCCGACCAGTCGTCGGTGACCCGGACGGTCTTCCCGTTGAGCACGGCTCGGGCGCCCTCCTTCCGACGGGCGCGGAGGAGGCCCCCGTCGGCGCCGGAGAGCCCGACCGCGGAGACGCCCTTACGAGCGAGGGCGGTCACGATCGCCATCTGAACCTTCCCGGCGAGGGCCAGGACCAGGACTTCCAAGTGGGCCGGGTCGCTCCTGCGGGAGATCACGCCGCTCGGGGACGTGTAGAACTCGGGAGGCCGGCCGAGCGCCGTGCCCAGACGGTCGACCTCGTCCGACCCCCCGTGAACGATGACGTAGTCCGAGCGGGTTGCGAGGTCGGCGAGGGCCGGCTCGAACGCGTTGCCGGCCGCCCCTCCCAACTTCACGACGATCGTCATGGTCGGGTCATACCGGGTGGAGGCCGGGAAACTCGAGCGCCGTCGTCTCGGGGAACCCGGCCCGGATGTTGAGGCACTGGACGGCCGCGCCCGCGGCCCCCTTCATGAGGTTGTCGAGGGCGCCGAGAGCGACCACCCGTCCGGTGTGGGTATCGGAGGCGAACCCGACGTCACAGTAGTTCGTTCCGTGGAGAAGCTTGGGTTCCGGCTCCCGGAACGTTCCCTCGGATTCGTGGACGATCCGGACGAACGGCTCGGCCCCGTAGGCCGCTCGGTAGACCCGCCAGAGCTCCTTCTCGTCCACCGGACGGTTCGTGAAGGCGTGCACCGTCGCGAGTACGCCGCGGACCGCCTCGACGGCGTGGCACGAGAGCGCGACCGGGACACCCGTCTCCTGCTCGATCTCTGCGGTGTGGCGGTGTCCCGCGGGAGCGTAGGCTCGCATGACCCCCGACCGTTCGGCATGAAGACCGGCCGGACCGGCGTCCCGCCCGCTCGCGGAGGAACCGCTCTTCGCATCGACCACCACCGGCTGGGAGGTCAGGAGGCCGGCCGTCGCGAGGGGCCGGAGCGCGAGGATCGAAGCGGTCGCGATGCAGCCGGGCACCGCCACGAGATCCGCCGTGCGGATCGCGTCGCGGTGCAGTTCCGGAAGACCGTAGACGCTGCGCATCAGGAGTTCGGGGTGCGGATGGGTCCGTCCGTAGTATCGGGGATACTCCGCCGGGTCCTTCAAGCGGTAGTCCGCCGAGAGGTCGAACACGAGTCCGCCCGACGCCAGGATCTCGGGGAGTCGTTCCATCGACTCGCCGTGGGGGGTCGCGAGGAAGGTCGCGTCGGCGCGCCCGAGGGCCGAGTGGGCTTCGAAGCGGAGGTCGGTCAACTTGCGGAGGTTCGGGTGCGACCGGCCCACCGCCTTGCCTTCCATCGAGTCCGAGGTCACCTGGACGACCTCGGCCTGGGGATGGGAGAGGAGGAGGCGCAGGAGCTCGCCTCCGACGTAACCGGAGCCTCCGACGATCGCGACCTTCATCGGCGGCCGACCCCGACCGCGTAGTCGACGATCCGTCCCGCCACGTCAACCCCCGTCGCGGCAGCGAGCGCCTTGAACTCGGGCGTGGGATTGACCTCGTGGACCGTCAGTCCCTGGGGAGATTCCATCAGGTCGACGGCGAGGACACCGCCCCCCACGGCCCGGGCGGCCCGCAAGGATAAGTCCGAAAGCTCGGGGGTCAGCGGGGTCGCCTCGGTCGTGGCCCCCCGGGCGGCGTTGGTCCGCCATCCGGTCGAGTGTCGGTACATGGCCGCGACGACCTCGTCGCCGACGACCAAGACCCGGAGATCCCGGTCCGGCTTCGGGACGAACTCCTGGACGTAGATGACCGAATGGAGCGGGGAGGTGAGCGCTGCCTTGTGCTCGAGGATCTGCTCCGCCTCCTCCGCGTCGTCCACCTTGGCCATGAGGCGACCCCAGGAGCCGATCGCCGGCTTGAGTACGGCCGGGTATCCGATCTCCTCGATCGCCTTCATGGCCGCCTCGGGAGAGAGGGCCACCACGGTCCGGGGGGTCGGGATCCCCCGCTCGTGGAGGCGCAGCGAGGTGAGGATCTTGTCCCCCGCGAGCTCCACCACGTCCGGGTGGTTCACGGTCGGAACCCCGTAGTGGGCGAAGCACCGCGTCGCGTAGAGCGATCGCGTGTGACTGACCGACCGGTTCAGGACGACCGAGGGGAGGTGGGGGGGCGGATCCAACCCGAAGGTCGTCTCCCCGTCATCGATCCGTTCGACCGCGATACTCCGGGCCTCCGCGGCCGCGAGGATCGCCTTTTCCTCGGGACGGATGATGGTGTAGAAGACCCCGAGCGAGAACCCGTCACTCACCCCAGTCCTCGGCTTCCTTCGGGGCGGGTTGGACGGCGAACGGTTCGGTCCTAAGGACCTCCAGTTCGGTCCCGCAATCCGGGCAGGGGAAGACCTCCCCCAGGATCTTGTCGCGGCGCTCGACGCTTGCAGCACATTCGGGGCATTCGCTCATGGTGGTTCCTCGTTCAGGAGTTCCTCGATGAGCTCGACCTTCTGGTCGAGCGAGGACAGGGAGACGCGCCGGGCCCCAAGCCGGGACCGGGCGGTCTCGAGCTGGTGGATCACGGCGACGGGCGCCGGGCCGCCGGGTGAGGAGCGGCGGGCCACCGCGGAGGCGGGGTCGAGGAGACGGGCCGTCTCCTCGTTCGCGCCCGGCAGTTGGCGGAGTTCGGAGGGCGAGAAGTGGCCGGCGTGCGCCCGGAGGTGTGCGCCCACCGTCTCGTGCGCCTGCCGGAAGGGGATCCCCTGGCCGACCAGCTGCTCGGCGACGTCGGTGGCGAGCAGTTCGGGGTCGGAGGCCGATTCGCGCAGGCGGGCCACGTTGAACGTGAGCCCGGTGACGAGATCGCCCAGGGTGTCGAGGACGGAAGTGAGGGTCGCGACCGAATCGAGGACCGGGAACTTGTCCTCCTGGAGGTCGCGGTCGTAGGCGAGGGGGAGCCCTTTGAGCGTCGTCAATAGGTTGACGAGGTCGCCGACCGTCCGCCCGGTCTTCCCCCGGATCAGTTCGGCCGCGTCCGGGTTCCGCTTCTGCGGCATGAGCGACGAGCCCGAGCCGAGCGCGGAGGTCCGCTCGAGGAAGCCGAACTCCTTCGTGGCGAAGAGCACGACCTCCTCGGCGAGACCGCTCGCATGGACGGCGAGCAGCGCGAGGTCGAAGAGGAGCTCGGCGAAGGGGTCGCGGTCGCTGACCGCGTCGATCGAGTTCTCGAAGGATCGGTCGAACCCCAGGGTCTGGGCCACCGTGACGGGGTTGACTCCGAGGGTCGAGCCGGCCAGCGCTCCCGCCCCGAGGGGGGAGACGTTCGCACGCGTTGCGGTCGCGAACAATCGGTCCAAGTCCCGGTCGAACCTCCAGTAGTGCGCAAGCAGGAAGTGGGCGACCGTCACGGGCTGGGCACGCTGGAGGTGCGTGTACCCCGGCATCGGGACCTCGCGGGTCTCGTCGGCCCGCGCCAGCAGCGCCTCCTGGAGACGAACGAGCCGGTGGGCGACGTCCCCGACCGCGGCGCGGAGGTAGAGCCGCTCGTCCAGCGCGACCTGGTCGTTTCGGCTGCGTGCGGTATGGAGCTTGCCCCCGACCGCTCCCACCTTCTCGGTGAGCCGGACCTCGACGTTCGTGTGGACGTCCTCAAGCTCGTCGCGCCAGGGGAACGTGCCGGCCCTGACCTCGCGGGCAATTTCCCTAAGCCCGTGCACGAGCGAGGTGACCTCGTCCTCGGTCAGCAGGCCCACTTCGCCGAGCATCTCGGCGTGGGCGATGCTGCCCGCGAGATCGTATCGGACCAGCGGCCGGTCGACGGAGAGCGAGTTCAAGAAGGAGGCGACGGGCGTCCGAACGTAGGCGGGAGCCTTTCCGGAATCGGTCAACGATGGGGCTCCTCGGTCAAGGCCGCAACTTCGCGGTCCGAAGCGTGGAGGGGGCCGGCGTGGCAGCGTTCGCCGCCCAGGTGCGCGCGGGCAGTCCCCAGACGTAGATGAACCCCTCCGACATCTCCTGCCGGAAGCGGTCGCCGGTCGAATAGGTCGCGAGCGAGGGCTGGTAGAGCGATTGGGGGGCGCGCCGCCCGACCACGGTGGCGGACCCCTTGAACAGCTTGACCGTCACCTCGCCGGTGACCCGAATCTGCGTCGCGTCCACGAACGCTTCGAGCGCGCTCTTGAGCGGCGCGAACCAGAGACCATCGTAGATCAGCTGGCCGTACCGCTGCTCGACCGTCCGCTTGAATTCGAGGACATCCCGGGGGAGGACCAGGCCCTCGAGCGCCTGGTGGGCCCGGATGAGGACGAGGGCTGCCGGGCACTCGTAGACCTCGCGCGACTTGATGCCCACGACCCGGGATTCGACATGGTCGATACGCCCCACGCCGTTCGCGCCCGCCACGAGATTCAGCCGGACGATCAGCTCGTGGAAGGGGAGAGTCTCCCCGTTGATCGAGACGGGCAACCCTCCGTCGAACGCCAGGGTGACGGACGTCGGGGTGTCGGGGGCGGCGGCGGGAGAGACGGTCCAACCGTACACCTCCTCTGGTGGCTCGACGAAGGGATCCTCGAGAATGCCGCACTCTACCGAGCGGCCCCAGAGGTTCTCGTCGACGCTGAAGGGGGAGCGGGCGGTCGCCTCGACGGGGACGCCGTGCTCGCGGGCGTAGTCGACCTCCTCCTCCCGGGTCATCTTCCACTCCCGTGCTGGGGCGATCACACCCAGGTCCGGAGCGAGGCTGGTCGTGCAGAGGTCGAACCGGACCTGGTCGTTCCCCTTGCCGGTGCATCCGTGCGCAACGTGGGTCGCGCCCTCCTTCCGGGCGACCTCGACCATATGACGGCCGATCAGAGGACGGGCGAGGGCCGTGCTGAGTGGGTAGACGCCCTCGTACAGAGCGTTGGCCTTCAGCGCGGGAGCGAGGAACTGTTCCGCGAACTCCTGACGGGCGTCCCGGACGTACGCATGGACCGCGCCGGAAGCCTCCGCCTTGGCGCGCACCCGTTCGAGGTCGACCGGCTGGCCGACGTTGACGGTCAGAGCCACCACGTCGAAACCCTTGTTCTCTTTCAGCCAGGGGATGGCGACCGACGTGTCGAGCCCCCCCGAGTACGCGAGCACTACCTTCGGGGGAGACATTCAGGGTTCCTGTTGCCCTCACCAGACGGGACTACGCATTTATAGGATGTGACCGCTCCCCGACAGTACTGGGCATAATTGTCCAGAATTGGACTACCATGCCGGAGCCGGAGATTCCTATCGCGCGTCGGGTCCGGGACTACCTGGACGGGCAGCCCGTGATCGCCGACGCGATCCGGCTCGGGATCGGAAACTACTCGGCCATAGCCCGCCGGATCTGCGACGAGCTCGACATCTCCCAGACGGAGGCCGTCATCGCCGCCTGCCGGCGCTACCCACGAGGACCCGGCGAGTCCGCGCGAGCGGCCGGAGTGCGGCGGGTCGTCCGGAAGAGCCGGATCGAGACCCGGACCAAGGTCGCCACGATCACGGTGAGCCAGGGCGTGGACGTGCTCCAGCGGCTCGGGGACGTCGTCGAGGAGCTGCTGGACGAGAACTCCCTCTGCCGGCTCATCCAGGTCTCGCGGGGCACGGTCATCATCGTCGGCGAGGACTCGGTCTCGCGCGTCACCAAGCGACTGCGGGAGGACCAGATCATCGGGGTCCGCCGCAACCTCATCGAGGTCGCGGTGACGAGCCCCGAGAGCATCGAGGAGACCCCCGGCCTCCTGACGCTCCTCACGGGGGTCCTCTCGGCCCAGGGGATCAACATCGTCGAGGCCCTCAGCTGCTACACGGACACGATCTTCCTGCTCGACCGCGACGACCTGAACGCGGCGCTGGCGGTGCTCTCGAAGACGCTCCAGTGATCCGGACCGGGCCAGTTGGGTCGTGTGAAGTTTTGGAAAAACGACATAAGCTTAAGTCGGGCCCGGGGTCTGCCGGAGCGACGGAGATGGCGTCCGAGGCGAACGCGGGGCCCGGCTCCCTCGCGCTGACGGCCGGCGAGAAGCTTGAGATCGCCCTCCTGTTCGCGGCCATCCTGACGGCGACCATCCTCGCCTTCTTCGGGGCGTACCGGTTCCTCCCCGCCCATTACTCGGGCCAGATCACCGGCGGCGCGCTCATCTTCACGGGTCTCGCCATCACCGCCTACGTTCTCGGGCTGCGCCACGGGTTCGACGTGGACCACATCGCGGCCATCGACAACACGACGCGAAAGCTGTTGAACGACGGGAAGCGACCCCTCACCGTCGGCACGTGGTTCTCCCTCGGCCACTCGACGATCGTTTGCGGGATGATCGTGGCCCTCGTACTCGCGGTCAACTTCATCAACCACACCTACGGCACGTTCGCCAGTGTAGGGGCCGTTGTCGGGACCCTCATCTCCGGAACCTTCCTCTTCGTCATCGGCCTCGTCAACGTCCTCATCGTCATCGAGGTCTACCGCATCTTCCGCGGCCTCCGCGACCGGAAGCTCGACCAGTCTGCCCTGGACGAGCAGATGAACAAGCGTGGGTTCATGTTCCGCTACTTCGGCCGCCTGTTCAAGGTCATCAACGAGCCCTGGCAGATCTACCCGGTCGGCGTCCTCTTCGGGCTGGGATTCGATACGGCGACCGAAGTGCTCCTGATCGGACTGGCCGTCGGGGCGACGTACACGGGGATCCCGCTCTGGGCGGTCCTCTTCCTGCCGGCGCTCTTCACGTGCGGGATGGTCCTCTCCGACACGACCGACGGGATCTCCATGCGGTACGCCTATGGATGGGCCTTCAGCCACCCGATCCGCAAAGTGTTCTACAACCTCACGCTCACCGTGATCTCGGTCCTGGTCGCGTTCGTCATCGGCGGGGTCGAGCTGCTCCAGGTCCTCGCGGGCGAGCTCGGATGGCACGGCCCCTTCTGGAACGCCCTCGAGAACCTCAATTTCGAGACCCTCGGCTTTGCGGTCGTCGGGCTCTTCCTCGGGTGCTGGGGCATTGCCTTCGCGATCTACCGGTGGAAGGGATACGAGAACATCGGCTTCGACCCCCCTCCTCCTCCGTCCACGCCGGGAGGGCCCGGCGCGGCCACCGACCCGTGACCGAACGGGTGGTCCGCGTCGGGGTCTCCCTCGAACCGGAGCTGTTGACGCTCTTGGATCACTGGGTACAGGAGCGGAACAGTCCGAGCCGGTCCGACGCGATCCGTGCGTTGATCCGGAAGGAGCTCGCGGAGCGGACGCTCGCCGACCCCGAGTCTGACGCGCTCGGCGTCGTGACGCTCCTCTACCGACACGACACGCCGAAGGTGATGGAACGCCTGACGGCCGCGGAGCATCGCTGGGGAGAGCACGTCCGATCGACCTCCCACGTCCATCTCGAGGGGGAGGCGTGCACGGAGGTGGTCGTCCTCCTCGGACGGCGACGCGAAGTGGAATCCGCCGCCCGGGACCTGGGAGGCGTACGCGGGGTCCTCGAGGCGGAATCGATCGTCTCCAGCCCCGGGGTCGCGGGGGGGCGAACCGGCCACCGCCACCCCCACCGGACCCAGTCGCACCCCGGGTAGCTCGGTAGGGAGAGACCTCCCCTTCATCCGACCCGCGGTCCTGCCCGAGCTCGTGCCGTCGGTCCGAAAGAAGCCCCCTCCCCCCGGCCCGCCGGTCGGAGCCCCGCACGCCCGGATCCACATCGCGGCGGTGGGATTCGAGGTCGAGCGCGTGACCGCCCCCCTCGAGGCCGATCGTGCGGACCGTGTGTACCTCCTCACCCGGGCCGAGCGGGACGCGGCCGCCCCGTTCGTCGACGAGGTCGTCGGGCGACTGCGTCGGTCGGCCTGGCCGGTCGAGGTCCGCGTGATCCGGACCGACCTCTGGGACGTCTTCCACGCCCTCTCCTCGCTCCGGGCGATATTCGAGGCGGAGCGGCGGGTCGAGCGCAATGCACGGGAGGTCCTCCCCATCCGGGTCAACGTCTCCACGGGGACGAAGATCACCGCCATCGCCGGCACCCTCGCGTGCATGCTGTGGAACGGCACCCCCTACTATGCCCACGTCTCGAAGGCGTGGTACTCGGACCGTACCCCCAAGGCCGGGGAAGTGCACGACGTGGTCGAACGGGTCGAGCCCGTGGGGGTGTACGAGCTCCGCTCCCCCGCGACGGAGCTGGTCGAGGTCTTGGAGGCGCTCGGGCGTCGGGGCGGAACGCTCCGCAAGCGCGAGCTGATCCGGGAGCTCGGTCTCGACCGCCCGGGGCCGGACGGCGGCAAGGTCGCCTCCCCTCAGGCCCAGCACGGTCGCCTGCGACGTCGCCTCGAACCGTTGGAACGCCGCTGGGGGTTCGTCCGTTCGGAATCCCCCGGGCCCCGCTCGCGCGTCCTCCTCACCGAGCAGGGTCGCCTCGCCCTCGCCCTCTTCGGACGCGCCCGCTCAGAAAAGGGACCTGTTTCACTCAGTTAACGGATGTAACGTTACTATGACTAAGTAGTGGGCGACCTTCTTCTCTCTCCGTGGACGAGACGGTCGGACGGATCGGGACCAGGGGTTGTTTCAGGTTCCGGTCCCCGCTCGGAAGCGAGGTGCCGAAGACGGTCTACGGACCGTGGCCGAACGCATTCCGGGAACACCGCGAAGCCGACACGGTGGTCGGCCTTCCGGGAAGTCCGGCCCGTCCCCCCCGGGGTCCCCGGGGTCCGCCGCCCGTACGGGCCGCGACCCCGGAACCCCGAGGTTGATTCCACTTCGTTCCGGGGGTCCCAACGGATAAGGGGCCCTCGTCCTTGGCGGGGCTGTGCCTCGCCACCGCGTAGAGGCCCTGCTCGGCCTGGCTCGCCAGGGCCTCGAGATCGCCGCGGAGTTCGGCACCCATTCGATCGAGGCGATGATTTGGGTAGCGCTCACGGTCGAGGCGTCCGTCTATCAGCCCGGATCGTTCGTTCGCACGCCCACCGGCGTTCGGTTCATCCTCGCCAATCCACCCCTGCGCACGGGCGCCTTTGCGGCCTGCCGGGTCGGCGTGGATGGTCGCGCTCCCACCGCCACCGGAGTCCGCTTCCGGGCTTCCCCGGGGGAGGGAGCCTGGAGCTCGGCGGACGAAGTTTCCGAGGATAGACCGCTCCACTTCCGGCCGGGAGACCCGGTGGAGTTTGAGGCGGAATGCACCGACGACGGGCGAAGCGGACCCCGGACCGTCCGCCTCGAGCTGGAATGCCCGGCGATCCCGCCCCTCGTCTGGTTCGAGTTCACGGACACCCCGCGCCGGACCGGAACGGAACCGTGAGCGCGGCCCCGATGGTCCCTGTCCTTGAAGTGGCCGAACGTCCCGTCCTGCTCACGAGCTCCGCGTCCGCCGCGCTCCTGGACGGACGGGGGGACCTCACCCTCCCGCGCGAGACCCGGGGGACGCGGGTCGACTGGGGAGGGGTCTACGGACAACTCGTTCGATTGACGGGTCCCTGGACCGTCGATCTTACGTTCGACGGCCGAAAGACCGACCTTCCGTCCCTGTGGACGAGCGCGGGACCGATCCGGGGGGGTTGGCAGACCCGCCACCGTATCGAGGGACTGGAGCTCGTCCAGGATGTGGTTGCGATCCCGCAGCCCGCCGGGGTCGGCCGTCGGATCCGATTCGCCTCCTCCGAAGATCGTCCGGTTCCAGTACAGGTCACGAGCCGCTTCGCTCCGTTCCTCTTCCCTGTCCTTGTCGAAGGGATCCGCCCGGTGTCGTTCCGGGTCGCCCCGAGCCCGACGGGAGTGGTCGTCCGACAGGAAGGGTTCGCCCTCCGGGCTCTCGCGCGAGCCCCCAACCTGACCATCTCGGTCGACGGGGCCCCGCTCACGGACCTCGATCGTCGGGGGGCCGTCCGCTCGATCGAATTCGACCATACCGTTGAGGTACCCGCCCACGGCCGGGCCGAGATCCAGTGGGAGATCCGCGGGGGGATCGGTCGCGACCTCGAGGCGGCGGAGCGGGAGGTCGGCGGGGAGTGCGTCGACCTGGACGTGGTCGGTGCCGCGCTCGCGTCGGGCGAACAGGAGTGGCTCCGGCGTACGCCGGAACTCGACTTCCCGGACGCACCCGAGCTCGGCATCGCCTATCGTTCGGCCCGGTCGGCCCTGCGCGCGCTCTACTCCGCACCGGGGGACGGCCTGGTCGGGGCGGTGGCCGGGTACCCGTGGTACTCGGCGATCTGGTGTCGGGACCTGGCGGTCATGCTGCCCGCCCTGCTCTGGCTCGGGGATTCCGAGTGGGTCGAGCGCTCGCTCACGTCCGTCTTCCGGTTCCAGAGCCGCCGGACCTTGCCCATCCTCGGGGGAGAGCCGGGCGAACTACCGATGCAGGTGGCGCCCGGTCCGATCTTCCTCTACGGCACGTCGGACTCGACGCTTCGATTCCCTGAGGTCGTCGAGCAGTACCACCGCCACGCCGGCGACCGGGGAACGGTGGGGGAGTGGGCGGACGCCCTCCATCGTATCGTGGAGTGGGGCCGGCGCCGGGTCGACCCGGCCACGGGACTGTTCCGGCACGGTGACGAGGCGGAGGCCATCGGCACCGCCACCGCGTCCCTCGCCCGCGTCCGGTACGGCATCGATTCTCCCGACACGACCATCTGGGATTCGGCCGATCGTCGGGACCACGCGATCGATGTGCAGGTGCTCTGGTGGTCCACGCTCCGCGTGACCGAACGCCTCCTGCGGCATACGGGGGATCACCAGCGCCGAGGAGTGTGTCACGACCAGGCCGACGCGCTCGCTCAGCTCCTTCGAACCCGGTACGTGCTGCCCGATGGCACGTACCTCTACGACACCATCCGTAAGGGAGTACCGGTTCACCAGGTCCGCCCGAACGCACTTCGTGCGGTCAGCGCGGGTCTGCTGGACGGCCCCACGGCCGCTCGCGTCGTCGGTCGGGCGGCCGCGGCCGACCTGACGTCTCGCTGGGGAGTGCGGACCCTTTCCTCCGACGATCCCGGCTACGATCCGCAAGCGTACCATGAGGGCCAGGTGTGGTCGATCGCGACGGCGTGGGCGGCCGAGGCCGCCTTCGAAGTGGGGGATCGGGACCTCGCCGTGTCGTACCTGCGCTGCCTGGCCGCGCGGTACGCCGCCGAGTCCGGGTGGGCGAACGAGTGCTACCGGGGGGACCGCGCGGAGCCGTTCAACTCATGCTTCCTCCTCGGGTTCAGCGTGGCCCCGTTCCTCTCCCTCCTGTTCGAGCGTCTCTGGGGGATCCGGGTGGATGCGCTGCGCGGCCGGGTCCGTGTTACGCCACAGTTCCCTACGGCGTGGAAGGCGGCCCGGCTTCGCCATCTGCGGGTCGGAGACGGCCACCTGGACCTCGAGTGGCAACGCCGCGGACTGGTGGCGAATTGGAGTGGTCCGGGAACGCTCGTGCTCGAAACGACCGAGGGGGAGCAGAGCCTCCCCGCAGGGACGACGGCGGAGATCGAATTCCCCGTCAAACAAGCTTGATAAGGAGAGCCGCTAGAAGGGCGGTATGCCGACCGCCATCGAGGTTCGGGGCCTCACCAAACACTACGGTGACCTCGCCGCGGTGGACGGAATCGACTTCCGCGTCGCCGCGGGTTCCGTCTTCGCCTTCCTCGGCCCGAACGGGGCGGGCAAGACGACCACGACCGAGATCCTCGAGGGTCTCCGACGGAGGACGGAAGGAGAGGTTCGGGTCCTCGACCTGGACCCGTGGGAGGAGGGGTACTCGCTCCATCGGCGGGTCGGCGTCATCCCGCAGGATTTCCGATTCTTCGAGAAGATCACGCCCAAGGAGGGGATCGAGTACTACGCGAGCCTCTTCGATACCCACCCCGACCCGGAGGAGCTGCTTCGCCGGGTGGCGCTCGGAGACAAGGCGAACGCCCGGTTCGACACGCTCTCGGGCGGCCAGAAGCAGAAGTTCGGACTGGCCCTCTCGCTCACCAACAATCCCGAGATCTGCTTCCTGGACGAGCCGACGACCGGCCTCGATCCCCAGGCCCGTCGGGCGATCTGGGAGGTGATCCGAACCCTCCGAAGCGAGGGGCGCACGGTGTTCCTCACCACGCACTATCTCGAGGAGGCCGAGCTGCTCGCGGACCAGGTCGCGATCATCCACCACGGACGGATCATCGCCGCTGGCACGCCCGGCGAGATCATTCATTCCAAGGGCCGGCCCCAACGATTGGTGATCCAGGCCGAAGCGCCCCTCGCGGAGTACCTCCGCGAAAAGCTCGGGGTGGACGCCGTGGCGCATGACGGGCGGGTCGAGGTCCCCCTCGGGGCCCCAACGGATGCGCTCCGCCTGCTCAGCTCGGTCCAAGCGAGCGGGATCCCGTGGAACGGCTTCGAGACCGCCCAGGACACGCTCGAGGACGTCTTCGTCCGCCTGGTCGGGCAGATGGATGACGGCGCCCTCAAGTCCGAGGCCGGATCGTGAAGGGACGTCGGATCGGCGGGGACTTTCGCATCGTCGCGCGCCAGTACTTCCGGAACCCGCTCGCCCTGTTCTTCTCGCTGATCTTCCCGATCATCCTGATCTCCCTTTTCGGAGCGATCTTCCAGGGGGGAACCAGCTCGACGACGCTCGCGGTAGAGAACCTCGACCACAATCCGGGAGGTCAGCCCACGGCCCTGAGCCAGCAATTCCTCTCCGCGCTCAACCAGACCACGCTCGTCAAGATCACGATGGTGAACTATCCCCCTTCCGATTTCGGGTCCGACCTCGGCAACGCCGGGTACACGACGGGCCTGATCATCCCCCAGGGCTTTCAGAGTTCCGTCCAGAATCACACGGTGGTCAACCTCACCGTCTTCACCGACCCCGAGGCCGCTTCTTCGGCGGGGATCGCCCTCGGGGCCGTCTCGGGAGTGGTCAACGAGTTCAACCTCCAGGCGGCCTGCTACCCCGCCCACTGCTCCGACATCGTCGGGCTCGCGCAGGCGAACGTCGGCAGCGCCGTGTACACCTACATCGACTACCTGATCCCGGGGTTGATCGGCTTCTCCATCCTGACGAGCCCGATGTTCTCCATGGTCGACATCGCCTCGACGTACCGAAAAGACGGGATCTTCCGACAGCTCTCGCTGACCCCGCTCACGAAGGCCGAGTGGCTGACCTCGCGGATCATCTGGTACGTCCTCCTGACGTTCGTGACGGCCACCATCATGATCGTCACGGGCGTGGAACTGTTCGGGGCGCACGTCGAGGTGACCCTGGGCCTCATTCCGTTCCTGATTGCCGGTCCGTTCTTCTTCGTCTCGCTGGGCATGCTGGCCGGGACGGTCGCTCGGACGCCCGAGACGGCCGCGCTCATCGGCAACATCGTGACCTTCCCGATGATGTTCCTCTCGGGCACGTTCTTCCCCGTCTCCGGATTCCCGTGGTATCTCGCGGACTTTGCCCATGTACTGCCGTTGTACTACGTCATCGACGGAATGAACCAGGTCATGCTCTTCTCGAACCCCGCCCGGGCCGCGACCGACTTCGCGATCGTCCTCATCGCCGGGCTGGTCGTCTTCCTCCTCGCGGTCCGCCTGTTCAAGTGGCGGGACGAGTGACCGCTGACACCCCGACCACGGTCAGCGCCACCGACCTCCGGTCCCTGATGTCCCGCTGGGCGACGGGCGTCGCGGTCGTCACCGCCCACGAGGGGTCGACCGACGCCGGCATGACCGTGAATGCCCTGATCAGCGTCTCGTTGAACCCCCCGTCGCTCCTCATCAGCCTGACGCGCGACGCCGATACGACCCCCGTGGTCGAGCGGAGCGGGACCTTCGCGGTCTCCTTCCTCGCCGCCGACCAGCGGGCGCTCAGCGAGCGGTTCGCGAGGGCGGTTCCCTCGGAGGAGAAGTTCTCCGGCGTACCCCTGCATCGGGGACGGACCGGGGCGGCCCTCCTCGATGCTTGTCTGGGCACGGTCGAGTGCCGCGTCGTGTCGACCACGCTCGCGTTCGACCACGCCCTCTTCCTGGGGGAGGTGATCGGCTTGGAGCTCGGGCCGGACCGGACGCCGCTCATCTTCCACCACTCGGGGTATGCCGAGCCCGACCCGAACGGGGGCCTCCGCCTTCCCCCTCCCCGACGCTAGGGGCGCGACGGGCGGATACGCCGCTTCGAGGCGTATCTGCGGCGTATCTTCGGCGGGGGTTCTTAAGGCTCGGACGCTCCCAAGAGGGTCGATGACGCGTGCCCCCGGATCGCCGAGTTCCGTTCGCCCGAACTACCGGACCCTCGCGGTGGCCGCGACGCTGGGGCTCTTGATCCTCGCGGCCACGTTCGCGGGGCCCACGGTCTCCCCACGAGGGGTCCCGATCTCCCCCGGGCTGGTCGCCGCCGGTACGTTCTCGTGCCCCACGACCCCCAACAACCAGTCGGCGCTGAGCGTGACGACGAACGTAACGAGCGGCCCGGCGCCCCTCACCGTTGGGTTCTGCAGCGCCACGGAGGCGGCGGTCAGTTCCACCCTCTGGAACTTCGGCAACAACGTCACCTCGAATTCGGCCAACACCTCCTACACGTTCACGCAGATCGGCGGATACGATGTCACGGTGAACGTCGCCTTTATCGCGGGGGGCTACGCGACGGCCTCCGTCCCGGTCACGGTGACGGGGGGATCTCCCGCCTTCGGGGTCGGTGAGTCGGTGTCGCCCCGGACGGGCAACTCCTCGCTGACCGTCACCGCGACCACGACGGTGTCGAACGCAGTGGGCAGCGTCTCGTACTCCTGGGGCGCGACCCAGACGAACGGCACGTTCCAGTTCCTGACCAACACCTCGACCGTGAACAGCACGGTCTTCACGCTCTCCACGCTCGGCGCGTGGTACATCGAAGGGATGGCGACGGACACGCACGGAGATTCCGGGTCCGCGTGGGCCGTGGTCGACGTCCAGAACGGGAGCTCGGGCGGCGGAGGGAGCGGCAACGGAACCGGTCCGGGCGGCGGCAACGGCACGTTCCAGGTCTACGGGTCGGCCATCCCCAACTCAGCGCCGGCGCCGGCGACCATCAACTTCGATTCGTACGTGATCGGCAACGGAGGACCCTTCAGCTACACCTGGACGTTCGGGGACGGCGGGAACGGCACGGGAGAGAACCTCACCCACGTGTATGGCGCCCCCAACACCTACGACGCGGTGGTGACCGCGAAGAACCTGACCGGCGCGTTCAGTTCCGCCTCGGTCCCGGTGACGATCACGGGGAATCAATCGGGTGGGAACGGGAGCCAGCTGAACCTCGCCTTCACCGTCACTCCGAACCGTGGCTCCGCCCCCCTGAACGCGACGCTCGACCTGTCCGCGACCGGCGGGACGGCTCCCTACTCGCTCTCCGTCGGGGTCGATTCCGGGCTCTGCCTCTTCTCCCTCACGAACTGGTCGGGCGCCCTCATGTCGACCCCCTGCCTCCTCCTGGACGCCGGGAACTACACCGCCCACGCCACCGTGACCGACTCCGTCGCCGCCCAGGCGGTCGACACGGTCCCGATCGTCGTGACGGTCGGATCCCCCCTGAACGTTTCCGTGGAGGAATCCACGCCGTACGGGCCCGCTCCGCTCGCGGTGGGCTTCCTCGCGACCGTCACCGGCGGAACCGCCCCCTACGCGATCCAGTGGGCGTGGGGGGACGGCACGGTCGGGTCCTCCGCGAACGGAGGGATCGTGGCCCACGCCTACATCACGAGCGGGGTCTACTCGCCTAGGCTGACCGTCTCGGACGCCACGGGGAAGAACGTCACCGTGACCTTGGAGTCCGTGAACGTGACGAGTGGCTCGACGACCGCGGTCAAGCCGACCGGGCTCCTCCCCTCGGGAGGGACCCCCGCGGTAGTCTTGGAGTATCTCGGGATCGCGATCGCCGGGGCCCTCGTCTCGGGCCTCGCCGTCGGGTATTATCTCCGCCAGCGCGGCCGTCAGAAGGAGGGCGCCACCCTCGTGGCGCAGCTCGAGACGAACGCGAACCAGTCGGCGGGCCCGACGAACCGAACGGAGGGCGAGAGGTAAATCGCGAGGTGGCGTCGTCGCGCGGGATGATGCGACGGGGTGCCGCCCTCGTGTTCTGTGCGGCGGCGGCCCTCCTCGTGGGGGGCTTCGTTTCGGCCTGCGCCGGGGCCGTCCCGGAAGGCCCGCTCGCCGGACCCATCGTCTCGCTCTCCGCCACCCCTTCCTTCGGCTCCGCCCCCCTCCTGGTCGCCTTCCTCGCGACCGTCACTCCGGGAACGCCCACGGCGTACAACTGGACCTTCGGGGACGGCACGTACCTCAACGGGACCAACGCCTCGCTGGGCCACCCGAGTCACCTCTACACGGCGCCCGGGAGCTATACGGCCGGCGTGCGGGTGTGGGAGGGGACCGCGTGGGGCAACGGGTCGATCCCGATCCACGTCACGGCCGGACCTCTCTCGCTGCACGTGACGGCGACACCGTCGGTCGGCCCGGCGCCGCTCACCGTGACCTTCCAGGGAACGGTCAGCGGAGGAACGGGCACCTATGTCTCCTTCACGTGGACGTTCGGCGACGGGGGAACGGGGACCGGAACCACGGTCCAGTATACCTACCCCCACTCGGGCAGCTACTACGCGGTCCTCGAGGTACAGGATAGCGGTGCGAACCAGGTTCGGCAGGGGGTGGGGGTCAATGTCTCGTCGGTTCCGGCCGACCTCCCCGCTCAGGTGACCGGGCTCGGCACCGTCGGCTGGGCGGTCGTCGGGTTCGCGGTCGGGCTCGTCGTGGCGGTCCTCCTCTTCTTCGGAAGGGCCTGGTTCTCGACACGCCGGCCCCCTCTCTCCGACCGGGACGGGAACGGATCGGGACCCGCGCCCTCCGCGTCACCCGTGCCCTCCCTACCGGTCCCCCTCGTCCCACCGGTCGCCCACGTCACGGGGCCGGCGGGGGTGGCCGCCCCGCCGAACCCCCCGACGGAGACGCTCCGCATCTCGCAGCGGATCGTCCTCCATCTTGCCTCGCTGGGTTCGTCGGGGCCGTACGACGTGGCTCCCCCGGGGGCCACCCAGGCGGGCATCAGCTCCGCCCTCGGGGTCCGCCAGAACGCGCTGACCAACGTCCTTCGACGGCTCCTGGACGGGGGGGTCCTCGAGGAGGAGGTCCGCCATGTCCAGGGCCAACCGAGACGCCTCAAGACCTACCGTCTCACGTCCCGGGGAGAGCTCCTCGCACGCGAGCTCCGCCACCGCCCGCCTCGCGGTCCGGCGGAGTGACGATCCCCCCCACCCTCCCTGGGCCCCCTGCTCACCCCGAGGCAACGCGGGGAGGTGGCGCTTTAAACCGGACGGGACCTGTTCGACCGATGTCCTCGCCCGCGCGCCGCGTTCGGGTCGCCATCCTCGGTAGCGGGCCGGCCGGCCTGACCGCCGCGCTGTACGCCGCCCGGGCCGAGCTGAAACCGCTCGTGATCTCGGGGGTTCCCGCCGGTGGCCAGCTCCTGATCACGACGGACGTCGAGAACTACCCGGGGTTCCCGGACGGGATCCAGGGCCCGGAGCTGATCGACCTCATGCGGCGCCAGGCCGCCCGATTCGGGACCGAGTTCGTGGACGACAACGTCACGAAGGTGGATTTCTCGTCGCGGCCCTTCCACCTGACGACGGGTTCCCAGGTCACGGTCGTGGCCGATGCGGTGATCATCGCCACCGGCGCGACGGCCCGATGGTTGTGCCTCCCTTCCGAGGAGCGGCTGAAGGGCCACGGGGTCTCCGCCTGCGCCACCTGCGACGGGTTCTTCTTCAAGGGGCAGTCCCTGGTCGTCGTCGGCGGGGGCGACACCGCGATGGAAGAGGCGCTGTTCCTCACCAACTTTGCCACCCACGTGACGATCGTCCACCGCCGGGACGCCCTCCGGGCGAGCACGATCATGCAGCGACGGGCTCGTCAGCACCCCAAGATCTCCTTCGAGCTCGATTCGTGCGTGGACGAGGTCCTGGGAGCGGAGAGGGTGGAGGGCGTGCGCCTGAAACATCTCCCGACGGGCCGGACCCACGATCTCAAGGTGGGCGGCCTCTTCATCGCCATCGGACACGACCCGTCGACCCAGGTCTTCCGCGACCAGCTCGAGTTGACGCCCGAGGGCTACCTCAAGGTGCGCAACCACACCCACACGAGCGTCGAGGGCGTGTTCGCCGCGGGCGACGTGCACGACCACCGGTATCGCCAGGCCGTGACCGCGGCCGGCTCCGGTTGCATGGCTGCGATCGACGCCGAGCGATGGCTCGCAGAGCAGGAGTCGACAGCCCCGCGCGAGGCTCCGGAACGGCCGTCGGTCGTCCTTCGGTGACGCCTTCGTGCATAGACTTTAATAGCGTCCCGCCCGGTGCGACCCGAGGTCGGCGCCGTGCCGGGGAAGAAGAGCCTCCATATCGAATCGTCGGGGCAACTCTGCATCTACTGCGGGGCGTGCGTCGGGATCTGCCCCTTGAACTGCATCTACCTCGACGAGACCCGGATCACGTTCGATGAGAAGATCTGTACCCGTTGTGAGATCTGTGTCAAGGCCTGCCCCGTGGGAGCGATCGAGATCGGCTGAGGCCGGTCGCGCTCGAGGACGGAACCCATGACCCCCGATCTTACCACCGATGTCCTGGTCATCGGCGGGGGACCTGCCGGAAGCATGACGGCCAAGTGGGCCGCCAAGCACGGGGCCCAGGTCCTCATGATCGAGAAGCGCCAGGAGATCGGCAGCCCGGTCCGATGCGGCGAGGGGATGAGCAAGGATTGGCTCAGCGACGTCGGGATCAAACCCGGCCGCTGGGTCAACCTCGAGGTCGAGGGGGCCCGCATCTACTCGCCGCGCGAGCAGGTCTTCGAGATCAACGAGAAGGACGCGGGCAACGAGGTCGGCTTCGTGGTCGAGCGCGACGAGTTCGACAAGCAGCTCGCGATCGACGCCGCCAACGCGGGCGTCGAGGTCCGCCTGAAGACGGCGGCGACCGGCATCCTGAAGGAGAACGGCCGCGTCGTCGGCGCGAAGGTCAAGCAGTTCGGCACGACCTTCGACGTCCGGGCCAAGGTGACCGTCGCCGCCGACGGGTTCGAGAGCCAGGTGGGCCGCTGGGCCGGGATCTCCACCAATATCGCGCTCAAGGACATGGACACGTGCCTCCAGTACCGGATGACGAACGTCGACTGCGACGTTCGCTTCTGCGACTTCTATCTCGGGAAGGTCGCCCCCGGCGGGTACGTCTGGATCTTCCCCAAGGCGGAGGGGCTCGCGAACGTCGGGATCGGCGTCCAGGTGAGCCAGATCAAGTCCATGGCCGAGGCCCGCGACCACCTCGACCGGTGGATCGCTTCGCACCCGGCGTACGCCAAGGGCAAGAAGATCGACATGGTCGGCGGCGGCGTCTCGATCTCCCCACCGCTGAAGCAGACCGTGTCCGATGGTTTCATGATCGTCGGGGACGCGGCCCGGATGATCGACCCTCTTACGGGTGGAGGCATCGCCAACGGCTGCATCGCCGGCAAGATCTGCGGCACGGTCGCGGCGGAAAGTGCCCAGACCGGCGACGTCTCGAAAGAGTTCCTCCTGAAGTACGACAAGGGCTGGCGGGCCCGCCTCGAGGAGAAGCTCTACCGGAACTGGCTCGCCAAGGAGAAATTGACCTCCCTCTCGGACGAGGTCTTCGACAAGATCATCGATGCGCTCCAGGGCGTGAAGCTCCAGAAGCTCAACGTCCACAACATCTTGAAGGCGGTCCGTGACAAGTACCCCGAAGTCACGAAGGAGTTCGAGGCGTTCCTGTAGACGCCTCGGAACCGACCGATGCCCGGTGCCCCGAACCGCCCCCCGGAGAAGGCCCCCGAGGTCCCGGCGACCCCGCTTCTTCCCGAGCCGCCGGAGCGGAAAGTGCTCCGCCGGCTGATCCCCTCTCGCGTCACCCTCCTCCTGGACCTCTGGAAGGGCGCCCCGAGCGTCGACCTCTTGACGCCCTACGACAAGGCCGAGGCAGCGTACGCCCAGGCGGATTACGCGACCGCGCTCCAGGCCCTGGATCAGCTCTCGATCCGCTTCCACGAACCTCGCTGGCCGAGCCTGCCCGAACCGTTCCGCCTGCTTCGGGTCTCGATCCCGCCACCGCAACCACCGAGCTGGAACCCCGAGAACGCTCTGCCACCGGCGGATCGGGAGGCCCTGCGCGCCCGTCGGTTCGCAGACGACCAGGTCCTCCTCGCCCGAGGCTGTATCGCTTGGGCCGCGGCGCACGGCGTCGCCGCCACCGAATGGACGCCCAAGGTCGAGGAGGCCGCGAAGATCCTGAAGTCGGAGGGACTCGTGCCCGGGTTCTACGAGCGGATCGACCCGATCTGGGAAGCCCTCCGCGACCAGCTCCCCCACCCGAAGGCCGGCGCGACCCGTCCGTCGCCCCCGGCGGCGGCGCCCGCCGACGCGGGCGAGGCGTAGGCCTCCCTCGAGGGACCCTCTGCCGGAAGAGAAGTCTCGGCGTACCCGGCGCGGCGAGGGCGAGGTCACCCAGTGGCCAAGGGGCCTCGTCGATTACACCACGAGCGGGACTCCGGACGCCACACCGGACCCCGACGAGGAGCGGACCGGGAACCGGATCCGCCTGGCGGCCCGATTGATCGGTCTTCTCCAATCCGAAGGACGGGACGTGGTCGCGGAGCTCAACGAGCTCCACGCCGCCGAACGGGCGTACGAGGCGGGTCGGCGGACGGAGGCGACCGAGCGCGTCGAACGGTTGCTCGGCGAGTTGGAGCCCACGCGCTCGCGGTCCGACCGGGCTCCGACAACTTAAGGGAGCCCCCGTTCCTGACCGCGTCGATGTCGCCTCCCCGGTTCGGCACGTTCTCCATCGTGGCTTTCGATCGCGCCACCGGCTCCTGGGGGGTGGCGGTCCAGTCGAAGTTCCCGGCGGTCGGTGCCATGGTGCCGTTCGCCGAGGCCGGCGTCGGGGCGATCGCGACCCAGGCCGCCGCCAACATGGCCTGGGGACCCCAAGGCCTGCGGTTGTTCCGGGAAGGGGTCGGCGCGCGCGAGGCGGTGCGCCGCCTGGTCGAAGGCGACCCGGGTCGGGAGGAGCGCCAGCTCGGGGTCGTGGACGCCCGGGGCGAAGCCGCCGCCTTCACGGGAACGAAGTGCATGGAATGGGCCGGTCACGAGGTCGGGGACGGGTTCACCTGCCAGGGGAACATCCTGTACGGGCCGGCCGTCGTCCGCGCGATGGCGCGGTCGTACGAATCCACTCCCGGCGACATCGCCGACCGACTCCTCGCCGCGCTCCAAGCGGGCCAGCGGGAGGGAGGGGATCGGCGGGGGGTCCAATCGGCCGCCCTCCTCATCGTTCGCAAGGACGCCGGCTACGGCGGAGGCACGGACCGGTGGGTCGACCTCCGGGTCGATGACCACACCTCCCCGATCGAGGAGCTCCGGCGCATCTTCCAGGTCTACGACCTCACGATCCTGAACCGGGAGGACCCCGCGACGCTCCTCCCGATCTCCGGTGAGGTGGCGCAGAGCGTCCAGCACGACCTCGCCATTCTCGGGTTCTACACGGGTCGTCTGACCGGAACCTGGGATGCCGCGGGCCGCGTGGCCTACACCCGGTTCATCGGCCAGCACAACTTCGAGAACAAGCAGCGCGACGAGAACACGATCTGGCCGTCGGTCCGGCGCTATCTCAAGGAGCGGGCCGACCAAGAGGTCGCCCGCCGGACGCAGACCGCGCCGATCGTCTCCGACGCGCTCAGCCGGGGACCCGGCGCCCAACCGAAGGGGGGAGGGAAATCCCCGGCCCATCCGAAGAAGTCGGCGGGGTCGAAGTAACGGTCGTGGCCCGTCGCCCGTGCCGCTCCCCCGACGAGGCGGAGCGTCTGCGACGAGCCCTGGCCGTCGATTCCCCGGGGTACGTCACGTTGACCGTCGAGGGCCGCGACCTGGTCCTCGGGACCACGGCGTCCTCCGCAAGCCGCGCCCGCGCGACGCTCGAGGACCTGCTGGCCTGCCTGCAGGCCGCCGAACACACGCCCGGACCGGGGTAGGGGCCCCCGGGGCGAACCATGACCGACGGGGTACCTCCTCCTCCCTCGGGCACCTCGGTGCCCCGCTACGCTCTCTCGGTCGGGATCACCGTGTTCGTGATCGCGAGCCAGTACTTCGTTCCGGAACTGGTCCCCGCGACCCGGGTCGTCTACGGATCGCTGCTCGGCGACCTGCTCGTCGTGTACGGAGTTCCGATCGTCACGTTCCTCGCCCTCGTCGGACCGGGTCCGCTGAAGCACTGGAACCAACGAATGGGGCTCGCGACCCTCGAGGGGCTCCAGTGGTACGGGATCGCCTCGCTCGCGGGGCTCTTGGTCGTGATCCTGCTGACGGTCGTCTACCTCGTGGTCGACCCCGGAGCCCTCGCCCTCCTCGAGCGGACCAATCCCGCACTCCAACAGGCGGTCGGCGACCCGTGGTTCTTCGTCGCGCTCTCGTTCGGGGTCGGCGCCATCGAGGAGACGATCTTCCGGGGGTGGATCTTCGGGTTCTGGGTGGCGCGCGGGGGATCCTGGCTCGTCCCCGCGGTCTGGACGAGCGCACTGTTCGCGGCCGTCCACCTCTACTACGGCACGACGTACGGGGCGGCGGCCCCGCTGATCTTCCCGACCCTGTTCTTCGCCGGGTTCGGTTTCGCGGGGGCGTTCCGCGCCTCGGGAGGGAACCTGGTCGTCATCGCCCTCCTCCACGGCCTCTTCGACGCCTCCGCCTACCTCACGCTGATCAACCTGGACGTCGGGGCCTCGGTCCGGTACGGAGTGATCTTGGTCGGGCTCGTCGTCGCGCTCCTGGTCTACCTTCGCCTCGTGAACGGGACCTCCCATCCGTTCGGGTCGGCCTCGAGGGGGGCCCCGCCCGGCCCCGGACCGCCCTAGAGGGTCGGCGAATCGATCAGCTCGACCCAGATCCCGTCGGGTCCCTCGTAGTAGGCGATGACGACCTTCCCCTTCCAGCGGATCTCGTCGACCCGACGGCCGCCCGCGGCCCGTATCTTACGGCCCGCCCGGGGGAGGTCGCTGACCCGGATGCCCAGATGGTCGAGACCCTCGCCGGGCACGAACTCTCGGAAGTACTTCGAGCCCTTGGGGTACCAGTTCAGCTCGATCTGCTGGTGCGAGATCGGGTCCCGCATCAGGACCCACACCCCGCCGTGTCCCATCTTTCCCCGGCGGACCTCGTTAAGGCCCAATCCCTTCTCGAAGAAGCGGACCGCGGGCGCGAGGCGCGTGACACGAAGGCCCACGTAGTCGACGTACATCGGCCCGGAACAGGCCGAACCTCCGATAAGTCTGAGCCCGCCGAACAGGGGCTAACATCATGTAACCGACGACGGTGCGTGCGCCGATGATCCCACCGGACGAGGAGCTTCGTCGAGTGCTCACGACCGCCCGCACGGTGGCGATCGTGGGCCTCTCCGACAAGCCCGAGCGCGACTCCCACGAGACGGCCCGGTACCTGAAGAGCCAGGGATTCCGAGTCGTTCCGGTGAACCCGGTCGCGCCCGCGATCCTCGGCGAGCGGTCCTATCCGACGCTGACCGAGGTCCCGTCCGAGATTCGTATCGACATCGTCGATGTCTTCCGGCGCTCCGACCAGGTACCCCCGATCGTCGACGAGGCGATCGCCCGGCGCGTCCCCGTGGTCTGGATGGCCCTGGGTGTCGAGCACGCCGGGGCCTCCGCCAAGGCGAGGTCGGCGGGCCTCACCGTCTACGAGAACCTCTGTATCATGGCCCAGCACCGTCGATTGGGACTCGGACCGGTCCCAGGAGCCCGCTGAACGGTCCCATGTCGCTCCCGTCTCCTCCTACCGCGGTCCCACCGGCCCGCCCTCCGCCGGCCTCGCCCCCACCGGTGAGGGCCGTTCCTCCCTCCCCTCCAGCGAAGCCCACACCGCCGGCCCGGAGCGGAGTGATCGAGGACCAGGGCGTGGTGCGTCGGGACTCGGTCCACGCGCTCCGTTGGACCAGTCGGGGACGAGCGAAGATCCTCTCCGAGGCCGATTCCGCTGAGGCGCTCCTCGAGGGCGGGACCGCCATCGGCGGGGCGTTCACGGCCGATTCGGTCCGCTCGCACGGCGACCTCGAGGTCGGCGGGGCGATGACCGTCTCGGGGTCGATGATCTCCTCGGGGAACCTTCGGGTCCGGGGGATCGTGCATTGGGGGGAGGCGGACCTCCAGGGCCGCTCCCGCCTGGACGGTGCGGTCGTCACCGACCGCGGACTGGCCGTGGACGGGCTGTTCGTCGCGCCCAGCTTGAAGGCCGGGGAGTTCTCCCTCGACGGCATCGCCGAGATCGACGGGGCGATCGCGGCGGAGCGCGTGACGGCCCGGTTCCGCGGGCCCAGTCACGTGGGGAGCATCCAGGCCAAGTCGGTCACCCTGCGGGTACGGCGTTCGAACCCGATCGAGATGGTGCTGGGTCGCAACCTCGCGGTCCCGATCCAACGGATCGAGGCGGACTCGGTGGACCTGGAAGGGGTCGACGTGCGCTTTCTCCGGGCCCGCGACATCATCCTGGGCCGCGATGCGCACGTCTCGGAGCTCGAGGGCCATGTGGTCCGGCGCCACGCCTCCGCCCGGGTCGGACCGGAATCGAAAAGCCCCCGCCCGCACGGGCTCACTCCCTGAGCGGCGGGTCGGAGTTCTTTATCACCCGGGGGGCCGTCGGAGCCGTCCGTGCCGTCCGAGGAGACAGAATCCGGGGCTCCGTCCTCCCGGGTCGTTCAGGAGCGGGTCCTCCAGTACTGGGAGACCACGGGGGTGAGCTCGCGCGCGCTCTCGGCCCCCGCCGAGGGCCCCCTCTTCCGCTTCACCGAAGGGCCTCCGAGCGCCAACGGGAGCCCGCACGTCGGTCATCTCGTTGCACGGGTGCTCAAGGACCTGCAACTTCGGTACCATCGGATGCGCGGCGAGCGCATCGTGAGCCCCATGGCCGGCTGGGATTGCCACGGTCTCCCTGTCGAGATCGCGATCGAGAAGCGGCACGGCTTGAAGTCGAAGAAGGAGATCGAGAGCTACGGCGTCGAGCGGTTCTGCGACGAATGCCGTGCGATCACGCTCGAGGTGGCCGACCTCTGGCGGGAAATGAGCCGTCGGGTGGGGTACTGGCTCGACTACGACCACGCGTACCGGACGATGGACCCGCCGTACATCGAGAGCGTCTGGTGGTCCCTGAAGCAGTTGTTCGACCGCGGCCTGCTCGAGAAAGGGCACTACGTCCTCCCGTACTGCCCACGATGCGAGACGCCGCTCGCCTCGCACGAGGTCGCCCAGGGATACCGGGAGGCGACCGACCCGTCCGTTACGGTGCGGTTCCCCCTCACCGACCCGGCCACCCCGCGGCGCAGCCTCCTCGTCTGGACCACGACGCCCTGGACGTTGCCGGCGAACCTCCTGGTCGCCGCGCGGGCGGACCTCGAATACTCGGTCATCCGCGCCGAGGACGGCGAGGAGCTCGTGCTGGCCTCGGCGGCGGTGCCCCGCTACTTTCCCCATCCTCCGAACGTCGTCGCCCGGATCCCCGGTTCGTCTTTCGCGGAGGCCGGTTATCGCCCGCCCTTCGACTCGGCCGGCCCCGGACCCGGCCGGTACCGCATCGTGCTGGACGACTTCGTCACGGCCGAGGAGGGAACCGGATTCGTCCATGTCGCCCCGAGCTTCGGACCGGACGACCAGCGGGTCGGGGCCCGTGAGAAGGTCGGGGTCTTCGACCCGCTCGACGGGAGGGGCCACTTCGGGGACGCCGTGCCGCTCGCCCGGGGTCGCGGGTTCAAGCAGGCCGACCCGATCCTCCTCCACGACCTCGTGGAGCGGGGCCTCGTCTTCCGCTCGGAAACGATCCGCCACACCTACCCCTTCTGCTGGCGGTGCGACACCCCGCTCCTCTACCGGGCGATCGACTCCTGGTTCGTTCGGACCTCCCGATTCACGTCGGAGCTCCAGCAGAACAACGCGACCGTCCACTGGGTCCCCCCGTACTTGCGCGACGGTCGGTTCGGGAACTTCCTGACGGAAGCGAAGGACTGGGCGCTCTCCCGCAACCGGTACTGGGGAACGCCCCTCCCGATCTGGATGTGCCCGGCGGGACACTCGACGTGCGCGGGCAGCTTCGCGGAGCTCGGCCGCCTCGCCGGCGCGCCGCTCCCCGCCGACTTCGACCCGCACCGGGTCCAGGCCGACCGGATCGTGTTTCCCTGTCCCTCGTGCGGAGCCCCGAGCCGACGGGAGCCGTACACGATCGACGCGTGGTACGACAGCGGAGCCGCCCCGTTCGCACAGTTCCATTATCCGTTCGAGCCGGGCCCGTTCGATCCGGCCCAGCCGCTCGACTACGTCGCGGAGGGGCTCGACCAGACCCGGGGCTGGTTCTACACGCTCCTCGTGCTCTCGACCGCGCTGTTCCACCGTCCCGCCTACCGCGCGTCCCTGACCACAGGAATGGTGCTCGACGAGTCGAACCGGAAGATGTCGAAGTCGAAGGGCAACGTCCTGGACCCGATCGAGCTCCTGGAGCGCCTCGGGGCGGACCCGGTCCGCTGGACCTTCCTCACGGTCGATTTCACCGAGCCGATGCGGGTCGGCGAGACGACGATCCACAAGACGGCCGGCCGAACGCTCGGGACGCTCGGCAACGTCGTCGCCTTCCACCTCCAGAATGCCCGGGCGGACGGGCTCCCTCCGTGCTGGGACCGGCCGAGCGTCTCGTCCGCGCTGGACCGGTGGGCCCTCTCCCGACTCGAGGGGACCCGGGCCGCGGTGACGGCGTCGCTGGACTCGTGCGACCCCCGGCCGGCCGCCCTCGCCGTCCGGGAGCTGGTGGACGACCTCTCAACGTGGTACGTTCGACGCTCGCGTCCGCGGTTCTGGGGGGAGACCACTCCCGAGGACCGACGGACCGCGCACGAGACCCTCTCGTTCCTCCTGCTCCGCCTGGCCCAGGTCACGGCGCCGCTCCTGCCCTTCACGGCCGAGTGGGTCCACCAGGAGGTCGGCGAGCTCGGCTACGCCGACGGCGCGCGGTCGGTCCACCTCGGCCGATGGCCCGGCCCGTACGGCGAGCGGGACCAAGGGCTCGAGGCCGGCATGGTCGCTCTTCGGGAGCTGGTCGAGGTCGGTCGCGAGCTCCGCCACCGGGCGACCGTCAAGTCCCGTGTGCCCTTGGAGGAGCTCGTCCTCTTCGGGGAGGCGGACCCGGCGCTCCTTGGGCTCGGGGCCGAGGGCCTGCTTCTCCTCGCCCAAGAGCTGAACGTGAGCCGGATCCGTCGCGTGCCGGCCGCGGAGCGCGGACAGTTCCCCGACACGGACTGGGTCGTCCGCGAGGAGGGAGGCCGGGCGATCGCAGCGCTCCCCCGGCACCCCACGCCCGAGCAGCGGGAGGAGGGACTCGTGCGGGAGGTCGGCCGGCGCCTCCAGCATACCCGCAAGGAGCTCGGCCTCGCCCCGACGGACCGGATCCGGCTGACGATCGGGGCCACGGGGGAGCTGCTCGAGCTGCTTCGGAAGCGCTCCGTACCCCTCGCCCACGACCTCCAAGCCGACTCGCTCACGTTCGTGGAGGGGGAGCTCCCGCCCGCCGACCCCGTGCGCCGCTGGGACCTGGACGGGATCGTCTTCACCGCGACGGTCGTGCGGGCCGGTCCCTGACCTCGGTGGGCTCGCGGACGACCGTCCCGCCGGGAGCGACCTCGGCGAACACCTCCGCCACGAACCGACGGACCCGCACGCCCGGACCCTGCCACGCGTCGGCGGGAAGGCCCGCCTTCTCGCACGTCCCGTTGAGCAGCTCCTCCTCGTTCCATCCCTGTTCCGGGGCCACCTGAGGGAGGAGGAGTCCGCTTCGCCCGCGTCCGTCCACGATCAATCCGTCCCGACCGACGCGGATGGCGGCCACGATCTCGTCGGGGCGTCCCGGGGGGATCGGCTGAGGAAACCCGAGGATCGATACCTCGACCGTCAACCGTCCGAGCTCGTCCGCACCGACCGGTCGGAACCTGGGGTCGTCGAGGGCGGCCGCGACGGCCGCCTGGGCGATGGCCTCTCCGAGGGGGAGCACGGGGAGCGGGAACCCGATACACCCCCGAAGGTCCCCCGAGGGATACCGCTTGAGCGTGACGAAGGCGCCTCGGAGCTCGCCGAACTCCGGACCCATCGGGCCGGGCGCGGACGTCGTTTCCCGAGTCGTCCGTTCCGGGCCGACCGCCGACACCACGGCCCTGCGGGCCCATCGAACGGCCTCCTCTCCCTCCGGGTCCGACACCATTGCCTTCCGCGAGGTCGCGGTCGCGGAAAGCGGCGTCGGGAACCCGCCGGTCCCCGTTTTATAGCCGAGGGCGGGTCCCCGCCGTCTCCATGCCGTTCCCCGAGGCGGTCGAGCGCCTGCTCAACAAGAAGATCTGCATGAACTGCTCGGCCCGGAACCCCCCCAAGGCGACGCAATGCCGCCGGTGCGGGTACCAGGGCCTCCGCGTCAAGTCGCGGGAGCGGTCCGGCAAGACCCAGTAGGGCCCTTCACGGCGGCGGCGCGGCCGAGGTAGGTTTCGACCGGAACGGCGCCGGCGCTCCCGTCCTCAGTTCGCGTTGGACCGCGACCCGTTTCCGGAGGAGGTAGCGAAGGTTCCCGTAGCCGTCGCGCCAGCTCGAGAGCTTCGGCGATCCCCACCGCTCCCCGTACCGGATCGGAACCTCCGCGAAACGCGCCCCGCGCAGGAGGACCTCGATCTTGAGCTCCTCGCTGAACGCCATTCCGTCCTGCGACAGCGACACCCGGTCGAGGAGGGAGCGACGGAAGACCCAGAACCCGCTCTGGCTGTCGACGAGCCCTCCGTCGGGGAGGTCCCGGAGGTACCGGTGGAAGAGGAGACGGAGGGCCGTGTTCAGCACGCGGTTCCCGATCCGGTGCTCGGTCGTCATCGCCTTACGGTCGAGATAGGCCATCCGATTCCCGGTCAGGAAGTCCGTCCCGGAATCGAGGAGCTGCCGGACGAACTTCGGGATCTCCTCCACGGGGTAGGTCGCGTCCCCGTCGGAGGTGGCGATCACGTCCCCCCTCGCCGCCTCGAAACCGGTCTTGTAGGCCCGGCCGTACCCCTTGCGGGGCTCCTTCAGGACGGTCGCGCCCGCCCGCTCGGCGATCCCCGCCGTGCCGTCCGTGGAGGCTCCGTCGACGACGAGGATCTCCCAGTCGATCGGGTCCGAGGCGAAGAGAGTGCGATTGCCCGCCTCGGCGGCGGCGCGGAACGACTCCACGACGTGGCCGATCGATCCGGCCTCGTTGAGCGTCGGGATCACGAGGGAAGCGCGCATCCTTGGGTACGGAGGAGCGGGCACCCCTTAAACCCCTCCCGACGCATCGACCCCCCACGTCCGAACGAACCGCCCCACGGCGGCCGGCCCGCCGGTGGGGAAGCTTCCCGACCACGGCCGACGTCGGGGTGTGGGCGCGGGGACCGGACTCGGCGGCCCTCCTGGAAGCGCTCGGGCTGGGCCTCTTCGCGTTGATGACCGACCTGCGCACCGTCCGTCCCCGGGAGGAGCGTGCGGTGAGCGCCACGGGGCTCGACACGACGGAGCTCGTGGTGTCCTTCCTGACCGAGCTCATCCTGGTTCATGAGGCGGACGGGTTCCTCGTTCGGGAGATCCGGGCCCGGCCCGTCGGGACCCCGCCGACCGCGGTCGTGGCCGCCCTCCGAGGGGAACCGTTCGACCCCGACCGTCACCCGGCTGGCACCGAGGTCAAGGCGGCGACCTTCCACCATCTCGTCTTCGACCCCGAGCGCGGCCGCGCCCGCGTGATCGTCGACATCTAGGTGTCGGCCGGACTAGGGCATCCGCTCCACGATCGCTTGGAGGGCCGCCCCGGGCTTCGGGAGCCGACCGGCCTTCCCGAGGATCCGCTCGAGCGCCGCGAACGTGACGAGGAGGTCGGGCCAGTCCGCGATCCCCATGTGACCGATCCGGAAGATCTTGCCCGCGAGCGCTCCCTGGCCGCCCTGCACGAGGATGTTGTACTGCTTCTCGAGCGCCTTGCGGACCTCGGGGTCCCCGAGCCCGGCCGGGTTCTTCACCGCCGTGACCGTGTCCGACGCGAAGGCGCGCTCCGGGAAGAGCTCGAGCCCGAGCCCGTCGACCGCGGCGCGGGTCGCCTCGGCGAGATGGTGCGTGCGCTTGAGCCGGCCCTCCAGCGTCTCCTCCTTCAGCAGCAGCAAGGCCTCCCGTAGCGCGAGGAAGAGCGGGACCGCGGGGGTCCAGGGCGTGTCGTTCTTGGCGAGGGGCGTGAGGTGGGACTTGAGGTCGAGGTAGAACGAGCCGGGGTGGAGCGCTTCCACGGCCCGGTCGGAGAGGTGGACGAGCGCGAGCCCGGCCGGGGCGGCGAGGCCCTTCTGGGTGCCGGCCACGACCGCGTCGACCCCCCACTCCTGGATGTGGAGGGGGATCCCGGCGACCGCACTGATCCCGTCGACCAAGAGGAGCGGGGAGCCCGCGCGGCGAACTTCGTGGGCGATCCCCGCGAGGTCATTCTGGAGCCCCACGCTCGTCTCGTTGTGGACGACACATACGGCCCGGACGTCGCCGCGTTCGAGCTCGGTCCGGACGGCGGCGGGTGCGAGGGGCTGCCCCCACGGGGCGGTCACGGTCGTGACGTTGGTCGAGTAGCGCCGGACGATCTGGTCGCTGCGCTCCCCGAAGTTGCCGTTCGACAGGACGAGGACGCGGCCCTCCTTCGGCACCAGGCTCGAGTACATCGCCTCCAGACCGGCCGTCCCGCTCCCGCTCAGGATCACCTGGTTTCCGGGGGTCCCGAACAGGACGGGAAGCAGCTCTCGGATCTCCTGGACGATCCCGTGGAAGTAGTCGCCCCGGTGGTTGAGCGACGGCATCGACATGGCCCGCAGGACCCGGGGATGGATCCGAACGGGACCGGCGATCAGGAACGTCGACGTCTCGGGGTCGAACGTCATCGGGCGCCTCCCGGGGGCGCGACCAGCGCGCGCAGCGGTTCTCCCTTCAGGGCGCGCAGTACCTCGTCCACGACGTCGGAGCCCGCCCGTTGCTGGGCCTCCGAGGTCGATGCGCCGAGGTGCGGCGTCACGATCACGTGGGGGTGCTCGACCAGGGTGCGCTTCATCGGGGGTTCCTCCTCCAGTACGTCGAGCGCGGCGCCGCCCAGTTTCCCCGAATCGAGGGCGACCAGCAGGGCGGCCTCGTCCACGAGGGCGCCGCGCGCGACATTGACCAAGAACGCTCCCGGCTTCATCCGGTCGAACGCTCGGGCGTTCAGGAGGTGGTGATTCTCGGAAGTCAGGGCAGCGTGCACGCTCACGATGTCGGACTCCGAGAGGAGCTTCTCGAAGGGGACGATCTCGGTCGCGTCGACCGCCTTCAGGACGAACGGGTCGAAAGCGAGGGTCCGAACCCCGAACGGGACCAGGCGGCGGGCGATCTCCCGGGCGATCCGCCCGTAGCCGACGAACCCGACGGTGCGGCCGCCGAGCTCGTGGCCCGAGGTGCCCCGCTCCCACTTCCCCGCGCGGGTCGAACCGATCTTCGGGAGGAGGCCTCGCACGAGGAGGAGGTAGAGCGCCACCGAGAGCTCGGCCACGCTCGCGGTCGCGCCGCCGGGTGCGTTGACGACGGAGATCCCGCGCTCCCCGGTCGCCACCATGTCGACATTGTCCACGCCGACGCCCGCCCGCGCCACGACCTGGAGAGCCGGGGCGGCCGAGAGCAGCGTGCGATCGACCTTGGTACGACTCCGGACGATGAGGGCCCACGCCGTCGGAAGGTGCTTGGTGAGCTCCGTGGGATCGGCGCTCGAATCGACCACCGTGCACGGCCCGGTGCGGAGCCGGGCGAGAGCGCTCGCATCGATCGGGTCCGCGACGACGACGGTGGGGAGCACGGCCATCGATGGCCCGACCCCGGACGGGATGAAAACGGTTTGCTCGCGAAGGGCCTTACTTGACCTTGGGCACGACCGTACGCTCGACGACGCCCCGGACGATGTCCTCGCCGCGCACGCCCCGGATCCAGGGCTCCGGTTTCACGACGATGCGGTGCGCGAGGGCGGGCCCGGCGAGCCCCTTGATGTCGTCGGGGACGACAAAATCCCGGCCCGAGAGAAGGGCCCGGGCGCGGGCGACCTTCTGGAGCGCGAGGGACCCGCGGGGAGAGGCGCCGACCTCCGTCCGGGAGTCGTCGCGCGTGGCGCGGACGATGGTGACCAGGTAATCGGCGAGCGACGCGTCGAGCTCCACGTCCTCCACCGCCCGCTGGAGTTGCTGGAAGGTCGCCGCGTCCATGACCGCCGAGCCGGCCACGTCCTCCGTCTTGCGGGCCCGTCGCCGCTCGAGGATGGTCCGTTCCTCCTCGACCGTGGGGTAGCCAATCCGCAGACGGAGCAGGAACCGGTCCACCTGGGCCTCGGGAAGGGGATACGTCCCTTCCAGCTCGATCGGATTCTCCGTGGCGAGCACGAGGAACGGACGGGGCAGGGGGTAGGTCGTGCGCTCGCTCGTCACCTGGTACTCCTGCATCGCCTCGAGCAACGCGGACTGCACCTTGGGCGGGGCCCGGTTGATCTCGTCCGCGAGCAGGACGTTGGTGAAGATCGGTCCGGGACGGAACACGAACGCGTTGGTCTTCGGGTCGACGATCTCCCCACCGGTGATGTCGTGCGGAAGGAGGTCGGCCGTGAATTGGACGCGCTGGAACGCGAGGCCGAGCGCGCGGGCGAACGACTTCGCCATCAGCGTCTTGCCGAGCCCGGGAAGGTCCTCGAGCAGGATGTGGCCGTCCGAGAGCAGTCCGACCAGGATCTGGTCGACGGCCACGTCCCGTCCGACGACCGCCGTGTGGACCGAGTCCCGGATCTGGGTCGCCCGTGCCGCGGCCTCCGTCGCCTTCATCGCGCTCCCGGCTCGGACGGCGAGAACGGCACCGGTATAAGGAGGGAAGCTGCCCGTTCCCCGGCCGTAACGATCCGCCTCATGGCTGGGCGCACGCCGTCTCCGCGGTCTGACCCCGGCCGGGGTTGTCGGACACCGGGGTTGTCCTCACGTCATCCTCTGCGGACGACCCGTCCGCGTTGAGTCGAGAGGGACCCTTCGACGGTACCCGGGCGCAGTGTTAGCCACGCCATCCGGGGGGAGGCCGGGCCGTGCTATGAGGTTGCCGTCGCATCGCGTTCGAGGATCTCGGGCGCCCGGAGGAACAACGCCACGAGCACGAGGACCCCGCCGAGGAGGGCCGCCGCGATCCCCACCGTGGCGTCGCCACCGGGCAGGAGGAAGGAGCTGGTCCACGCGAGCGCGAGCCCGATCCCGGGGAGGAGGAGGCGCCCGATCGCGCGCCCGGGGCCCCCCGCCAATCGGTCGGGGTCCTCCGAGAGCCAGAGAAGGAAGGCGAGCGCCGTGGCGCCTCCGTAGAGGGCCGGGATCGCCGAGGGGGTGGAGGCGACGGCCAGGATGCCGAGGGACACGAGCGGACCGACCGGAGCGTACGCATGGAGCCCCCGCCACCCACTTTGCCGGAGTGCGGCCGCGAACCCGAGGCCGGCGACGGCGACCAGTAGTCCCTCGAAAAGGGGAAGTGTTCCGAGGAGGGCGAACCCGAGGAGTCCGGCCGCGAGGAGCGCGAACGTCGGTCCGACCGCTCGCCCGAACCGGGAGCCAACCTCCGGCGCGCTCATATCCCACGCTCCCGGAGGGTCGGGCGGCGGAGGAAGTCGACGAACCCGCCGAGAGACCAGTAATCCTCCCAGTCGATCGCGGGCGCGTCCTTCCAGGCTCGCGCGACCTGTTCGCGGCGCAGGAGGCGCGAAATGCGGCCCACGAGCGCCTCATCCTCGGGAACGAGGTCGGACGAGGCGGCCAGCAGGGGGAGGTACGACGGGCTCAGGACGACCGGGTGGAACCCGCGCCGCCTGAGGTGCGGCACCAGGAGCAGCGATTCCGCGTCGGCAAGCGGAGAGAGCAGGATCGTCGTCATGCCCCGGGAGTAGTAGCGCCGAAGCGCCACGCCGCACCGCTCGGCAGGGGCTGCGACCGGTGCCACCGATGTGGCGAGCAGGATGTCGCGGATCCGGATCCGCTGGGTTCGTCCGGTCGATAGAGGCAGGGCGGTGATGAACTCGCCGAAGACCGCGACTCCGACGCGGGTCTTCTCCCGAAGGAACGCATCGGCGAGACCGTAGGCCGCGGCCCGGGAGATCCCGAGGAGACGAGCATCGACGGACGGCCCGAGCGAGGTGGGACGAGTGTCGAGGAGGAGGAGGACGTCCCCCGTGCGGTCGAGGGCGTACTCGTTCGCGAGGCGACGCCCGGCGCGCGCCGACGCCTTCCAGTTGATCTGTCGCGGAGGGTCGTCGAGGAGGGCCTCCCGTATCCCGAAGAACTCCCCCGTGGCGCCGATCGCCCGCGAGCGGGTCTCGCCGGGCAGCGCCACCGTTCGGTCGAGTCGAACCACCCCGGCACGCCGGAGTTCCGGTGGATAACGTTCGATCCCCAAGGGCTCCCCCGTCACCTCGGCCTCCCGTTCCACCAGGCCTAGCGCGTCCTCCCAGCGGACGTCGGGCACCGGGAGGAGCGCGACCATCGGGTCGGGGACGTGCCAGGAAAGATCCAGCTGGAGCGTATCGGCCGACGCAGAATAGCGGGGAGGAGCCGCTTCCAAGATCCCGCTCGGGGGAGCCACCGTCACGCGCAGGTCCGCGGGGTAGGTGGGGGACTCGGGCGTGAAGTGGTACGTGAGTTCGATCGATCTCTCCTTTCCCCGTACGACGCCCGTTGCCGCGACCTTCGGCGAGCCACGCGCGCCGACGAGGGGCGCGGCGATCGGGGCCAGGAGGAGCGGGAAGGCCACCAAGAGCGGCACGGGCGTCCGCTCGGCGATCCCGAGCGCGAACAGGGCCGCCGCCGCACCGAGGAGGAGGTACGAGCGGGGTCGCCAGCGAAGGGGCTCGCGCACGGGGGCGCTCATCGGTCCGCCGCCTCGATCGTGTCCAGTCGGCGTTCGACGTACGCCCGGAACGCCGGACGGGGAAGCATCCGGATGCGCGTCTCCTCGGCATCGCTGCGCACAACGAGGTCCGGATGCGGGCCCATCCGCTCGATCCGGTCGAGTTCGACCACGATGGTGATACGCCCGGAGCGGCCCGAGCGGAACGCGGCCCGCAAGGTGGAGGCGGCCGTCGGGGGTGCCATTCGGGGGAGCGGGGCGCGCCGCCATGCCAGCCGCCGCATCGAACCCGCGAGGAGGAGTCCGGCCGCGACCACGGCGATGACCCCGGCCGGGAGGGCCACGTCGAGAGACCGTCCGGCCAGGATGGCGATCCCGGCGGCCGCGGCGGCGAGGACGAGGAGCGGCCAGTCGGACGGGACCCTCACGGCAACGGCGCCATCCGCGTCAGGTCACGGTCGGCGTCGGCGATCGCCTGGGACGCCCGGCCGGCGGCTTCTGGGCCGAGGGCATGCGTAGAATAGCGCGCTTCCTCGAACAACCGGGTCAGGGCTTCCGCCGCCTCCGGCCGGATGCCGAGGCGGATGAGGTGGAGCGAGCGGATCTCCTCCGGTGTGGAACGGTCGATGTCTCCGGCGATCGGTCCCACACGGCGTAGGAGTTGACCGTAGAGCCGGAGGATCACGGAACGGGGATCGGAGCCGGCGGCCAGTTCCTGAGCGGCCTGTTCGAGCGCGCCTCGGACGGCCTCGGCCTCGGGCGTTTCCGCCAACCGATCCTCGGCGCGGTCCTGCAGATAGAGGCGCGCCCGCGGAACCGCAACGACCGCGACCAGAACGGCCACGATGGCGATCACGGGGAAGACGACCCAGCCGGGAATGTGGCCTCCGAGGAACGAGATGTTGCCGCCGTTCCCGAGCAGGGGATTGGTCCCGTTGGTGAGATTCGTGGTCGTCCCCGTGCTGTTGTTCCCCGGGTTCCCGGCGTGGCCCTTCCCGAACTCGAACGGTCCTCCCGGCGCGATGGCGAATCGGGCAACGACCACGAAGAGGATCATCGCGAGGACGATGACCAGGGTGACGACCACCACTCGCCCGGGGACCGACGTGCCCCCTCGGATCCGGTCGTAGACAATGGGCACGACGATGGCGAGGAAGAGGATGATGCAGGCTACGATGATCAGGTCGTCCGAGAGATAGGCCTCAGGGATCGGAGGCGTCCCACCGAGCGGGGTCGAGCTCGCGGTCCGCGCTGCTGCGACGATGCTCGCGGCCGCTCCGACCGCAAGAGCCGCGAGGAGCAGGACCAACACGAGGGTCGAAGGAGTGCGGGGCCGGCGGGTCGACGTCATGGTCCTTCCTACCCGGAAAGGGCGCCGCTCGGCTTAGCTCCTTGGCGAGGGGGCCGGTTCGGGGTCGGCCGAGGTCGGGTCCGGTGCGGAGAGGAAGTAGAAGCTTCGGCGCTCGTGTTCTTCGGTCACGACGGCGAAGTCGTCTACCCGGTACCCCAGGTCCGCCGCCGCGCGCAAGGCGTCGCGCGTCGCGTGCCGCCACCGTCGGAGCCCCTCCGGCTCGTGCTGGCGCACCAGGTCGAGGTCGAACGGGATCTCGACGTGGGCGGTCGGCCCGCTCGGCTCGGCGACCTCGGTCGGCAGACGGACCCCGCTCTCACCGGGCTCGGTCGTGACGACCGGAGAGGCGGCCCGCCACCGCGCCCGGTCGTCATCGTGCGAGGGGTAATCTCCCGCGACGCGAGCCTCGACGCGGGGGGAGGAGAGGGACCAGACCAGACGGACCCGGTCGCTCTCCATCCCCTGGTTAATCGCGTCCGGCATCTGGCCGAAGTAGTGGTGCAGGTACCGGTCGGGAAGCCCTCCCAGTCGACGGACGAACAACCACGCGTTCCGGCTCTGGAGCGGGTCAAAGGCCAAGCGGATCTCTCCGAGCCCGAGCTGGAGCACCTCGTTCCGGAGCGACTTCGAGAGGTCGAGACCGACGTGGTGATTCTGGTACTCCGGGCGGACGGCGAGCAGGTGCGCGTACAGGTAGAGCGAGGCACCGTCCCACCCCAGAAAGGCGACCGTGAATCCGGCGAGGTGGATGTCGGCGAACGCGCCCAGGACGAGGCCGCCATTGTCCTGGACCGCGCGCTGGAGGGAGGGAGCGATCCGCTCCGTCGATTCATCTCCCCAGACCGCCCGGTGCACCTCCTCCACCTGACGGAACTCCTCGGGCTTGTCAAGCCGTCGGAAACGGAACCCGACCGCTCGCTCGCTCGGGAACGCACCCGCCATCGGCGAAGGACCGGCCGACGCTACTTAACCCGGTCGAAGTCCGGTCCGATTCAGCGACGCACGCGGAGTTCGGCCCGCTTGCGCTGGTAGCGCTCTTCGTCGGCCGGGGTGAGGTCCCACAGGGTCTCTTCGAGGTCCGGGATGTTTCGGAGGAACTCGGCCTTGCTCTTCGTCACCATGAGGTGTTCGAACTTCCGGCGGGCGTAGTAGTAGGCCCCGACGAGGTAGGCGCCGACGATCGCCACGATCGGTCCGACGATGAGGAAAACGAGGTTGTAGTTGGCGTCCGCCGTGTTCGTGTACGTGTTGATGGTCGTGAACGGCGCATCGTTCATGAGCGGGGTAAAGGCCCCGAGCGCGAGGACGGTGAGGAGGATCCCCACCGCGAGCACGAACACGGCCAGGACCGCACGCTGGGTGCGCATTCCGATGCGGATGCGGCGCTCGAGAGGAACCTTCTCCTCGGAGTCCGCCATGCGGGGGGCGGGAGGCGGTTCCGCTTAAGAACCTATGCGTGGTGGCCGGTTCACTCATGGCGACCCCCACGGACCTTCCGCCGCCCCCTCCGCAGGCAGCCGGCTACCCGTACCCCCCCACCATGCCCGCCGCGCCCCCGTCCCGGCCGCTGTCGGAGCGGTTCAGCTCCGAGGCCCTGGCCGCTCGGGGCCCGTGGGCGTTCCTGGCCATGCTCGGTCAGGGGATGGGCCTCCTCCTTCTCTTCGTGGGCACCCTGGTCATGGTCCTGGTCGGGTCGAACCCCGCGGACTGCTTCACGGCCGCCCCTCCGTGTGCTGGTTCGACCGCCCAGAGCGTGGCCTACGGCATCGAGACGGCTCGCCTCCTCTGGACCATCGGCCTGTTCGGCATCGCCGCCGGGGCGGGACTCCGGCTCCAGATCGTCAACGCGCACCCTCTCCCCACCACCCCGGAGGAGACCCGGATCTACCTCGCCCGCCGGCGCGGCGAGTTCGTGATCCTCGTGGTGGCGATCCTCCTGCTGTTCGCCATCCTCATCTGGTCGACGGCGGCCCTCCCGGCCCTCGTGTAGACCGGCCGGCCCGAAGCTAGGGACGATCCCGCTTCGTCCGGCCGTAGGACTCCGGCGCCGTCACCGATTCCAGCGGAGGTCCCGCGCTCGGCGGGGGAATCGAGGAGAGAGTGGGCCGAAGGCGTCGGTAGACCAGGAAGGCGCCGCTGAGGGCGATGCCGGCACCGAGGAACGCGGACGCCTCCCCTCCCAAGGGGCCGAGACCGAGTAGGAAGAATCCGAACACCCCAAAGATCGCTCCCGCGAGGGGGCCCCCGCTCGTCCGACCGCTTCCCGCCTTCGGCCGGAACGAGAGCAACGCTCCCGCGACCTCCAGTCCCACGATCGCGGTCGCTTCGAGGACGGCGAGAGCGATGCCGTCGATCGTGACGGTGACCCCACCGAGGTATCCGGAGACGACCCCGAGGGCGATCAGCCCCCCGATGGCGGCCCGGAAGCCGAGTGCATAGAACGGGGCGCTCTCGCTGCGGCCCCAGTAACTACTCCTCAGAAGCCCCCATTGGGCGAGCTCGATGCCGCCGACGAGCAGGGCGAGGAAGATCAGGGCGCCCGGGAGCGCCCCGTTCCCCATCGAGAACTGGTAGAGGATGTAGATGATCGCGAAGGGGATCCCGACGAACAGACCTGCGGTATAGGCGAAGATCTCACGACGCTCGTCGAAGAGCGTCTCGGGGACCTGCGGGGTCGCGTAGCGGCCGATCTCGACCCAGACGAAGGCCGCGGAGAGGAGGACCCCCACCACGGCCCCGATGGAGAGGGAGGCAACGACCACGGCTACCCTGTCCGCCGACCGACGGCGAGGAACCCCGTGTGCCCCAGCATCTCGAATTCGGGACGGGTACCCCCGTCGCCCACGTGAAGCCCGCGTTCAAGCAGCTCGAGCGCGCGCACTTCGGTCAAGTGAAGCTCTCGCATCGCGCGGACCGTCCGTTCGAGCTGATTGTACGTGGGAGTGTAGGTCGCAACGTACCCACCGGCGGAGAGCGCCTCACGGGCTGCCTTCAGCGCCTCCCAGGGTTCCGGCAGGTCGAGCACGATGCTCCCAAACCCGGCCAGGTCAAATCCGGTCGAGACCACGTCCCGTTCTCGGAACTCGACGCGGTCCGCGAGGCCCGCCCGCGCGACGTTCGACCGGGCGTGCTCCAGGAAGTCGTGTCGACGATCGAAGGAGACGACCTGGCCGCTCGGTCCGACCGCGTAGGCAAGACAGATCGTCAACGCGCCGCTGCCGGAGCCGGCCTCCGCCACCCGGCCACCCGGCCGGACGTTGGCGAGGGCCACCAGCTGGGCTGCATCCTTCGGAGTCACGATCTGGGCCCCGCGCCGCAGCGTGGACAGGAGATCCGACAAGGACGGCCGGACGACCCGGTACGCGGTCCCGAGCCAGACCACTTCTCCTCCGACCGGTCGACCGACCTGCTCGGTGAGGTCGATGACGCCCGCCTCTCCGAGCCGCTGCGGGCCCCGCGCGAGGCGGGTGATCAGGGGCGCGCCCCCCGGGGGGAGGAGGGTTACCACGTCCCCTTCCGCCCAGCGATCGTCACCCATGGTATCCCTTCGAGGTAGCTCCGTCACGGGTCGGACCCTGTAATAACGGCCCGCTCCGGAGCAAGCGGGGACGAATCGGGTCCCTCTCGCGGAGAGGACGGGACGCTGGCTTCGCGACCACCCTTATATTGGGAGGACCAGTGGCGCTCGCGCCTCGAACGAGGTCCCAGAGGACGCGGGCATAGTGTAGTCTGGTTATCACATAGGCTTGCCAAGTCTATAACTCGGGTTCAAATCCCGGTGCCCGCACCTCCCGGAAGGCTTCCGACGCCGAAAGCCCGACTTCGGGGCCCCGCTACCCGGACCCCGGCTGTGTCTGCCTCCGCCTCGGACGAGTAGCATTGCTTTTCTCCCGAGCGTTATACCTCAGTCGATGGCACGGGTCCGCCGCGTAACGGTTCCTGGGCGACGGTCCTTCGAGTACGTCTCGCAAGGGAAGGGTCCGGCGACCCTTCTGGTCCACCCGGGGGGCCCCGGTCTGACCTACCATTACCTCCGGGGACTCCTCCGTCTCGCCAATTCGCACCTTCGCGTAATCCTGTTCAACCCGCGGGGCGTCGGACACAGTTGGGCGCCCCGGAAACCCTCGGCGTACACGGTCGCCCAAATGACCGACGACGTCGAGGAGATCCGCAAAGCGCTCAAGATCAAGGAACTGCACCTTCTGGGCTTCTCGGCCGGGGGGTTCGTCGCGCTCGAGTACGCCCACCGGTACCCCCAACACCTCACCTCGCTCCTCATGTGCTCGAGCGCCGGCAGTGCGGAGGAGTGCGTTCAGGCCAGCCGAATCGTCCTCACCGCGGCTCCTCCGAAACTCAGGGCCCGGCTGCGCGAGCTCAGCCGCGCTCGGCAGTTCTCCTCCCCGGAGTACACGACCCTCGTCGAGCTCGCGTACCGACCCTTCCAGACCCGCTTCCTGGAGGGGGTGCATCCCGATTGGAAAGCCACGAGGGTCAACCCGGCCATCTTCCGGGCGATGTTCGCCCCGTCCGGCGATGAGTTCGTCGTCAACGGCACGCTCCGCAAGTGGGACGGACGAAAGTACTACCGCCACATCGAGCTGCCCACGCTCGTCCTCGTGGGGAAGTACGATTACTTCCTGAACGCGTCCGTGGAGATGGACCAGCGCATCGAGCCCGCGCACCTGCGCGTGCTCTCCCGGTCCAGCCACATGGCGATCCTGGAGCAGCCGAAGGAGTTCCTTGGGGCCGTCCGCGCCTTCCTGACCGACGTCACGGGCGACTGACGCCGCCGCGCCCCGCTCACTCCAGCGGTCGGAGCGCCCGCCGGACGAAGAAGATCGCGATCCCGATCAGCACAACCGTCCACGCGAGCAGGCCGAGGAGATAGATTCCGGGTCCGTACGGATACGCCGACGACCCGAACAGGGTCTCCCGGATCACGTTCACCGCGAGGGAGACCGGGTTGTACTGCGAGACGTTCCGGAGCCACTGCGGCATACTTCCCCACGGGTACAGCGCGTCGGAGGTCAGGAGGACCGGAAGGTTCAACAGGTTCACGGCCGCGAAGTAGGTCTGCGGCACTTCCAGGAGGATGCCGAAGGTCAGGAAGAGCGTCGCGAACATCAGCGAGAGGAGGACGATCGCGACCACGATCTCGAGAACACTGACCACCGTGATCGGGGCGGTCACGGTCAGGCCGGCCAGGCCCGGCACATGGGCGAAGACAAGCGCAAGGCCGAGAACGAAGAACGCGTAGGCGATCGGTTGCGTGGCTCCGGCGATGAGCCGGGATCCGAACACGGCTGCGGAGGGAGCCGGTGTTCCGCGGGTCCGCTTGAAGATCCCGAACAGCTTGTCGAAGATGACGTTCGCGCCGATGAAGAGGGTCGCGGTCACCGCGACAAAACCCACCATGCCGGCGGCGAAGTACGAATAGTAGTCCGGGGCTCCGCGGAAGTACGCGAGGTTGAACGCCGCGATCGTGGCCGGGGTGGGCGGGGGAGCGCCCGGTAGGGAGAACGACGTGAGACTGATGTGGAATCCTTGTCCGAACAAGAGCAAGTACAGCAGGGGAAGCAGGAGCGAAGTGAAGATCGCCTGCGGGTTCCGGGCCAGCTTCAGGTACTCGCGCCGGGTCAGCGCGGCCAGTTCCCGCAACATTAGCGCCTCAGCGCGCCGCGCACGCGATTCATCATGACGGCTCGGTCGGTCGCGTTCGGGCCTTCCTCTTCTCGGTACTCGCGGCCCGTGAAATCGAGGAACACCTCGTCCAGGCTCGGCCGTTTGACGGTCACGCCGGTGACCCCGACGCCGGCCCTCGTCGCCGTGTCGACGGCCAGCGGCACGAACGTTTCTCCGCTTTGGACCTTGGCTCGGTACGAGCCGTCGGTGTGCTGGATCGAGTGCACTCCCGGGAGCCCCTGCAAGAGCGTCGTGATCTCCGCGGCACCCGTGCCGGTCTTGAGCGTCACCACATCGCCTCCGACCCGGTCCTTCAGCTCGTTGGGAGTTCCCGTCGCCACGATCTTGCCGTGGTCGATGATCGCGATCCGGTCGCACATCCCGTCCGCCTCATCGAGGTAGTGCGTCGTGACGAACACGGTCATCCCGTTCTCCTTCTTGAGCTTCTGAATGAAATCCCAGAAGCCGGCCCGGCCTTGCGGGTCGAGGCCGAGCGTGGGCTCGTCCAGGAACAGAACGCGAGGGTTGTGGACCAGGCCCACGGCCAGCTCCAGTCGCCGTCGCATGCCACCGGAGTAGGTCTTCGCGTACCGGTCGGCCGCCTCCGTCAACTGCATTTGCTCGATGAGCACCTTCGCCCGAGCGCGCCCCTCAGCGACGGGAATCCCGTAGCAGCCGGCCGCGATCTCGAGGTTCTCAAGGCCCGTGAGGTCCCCGTCCGCCGTCGTCTCTTGGAAGATCACCCCGATCCGTCGCTTGACCTCTTCCGGGTCCGCCCCGACCTCGAGGCCGTCGATCACGGCGCGACCGGAGGTCGGACGCAATCCGGCCGACAGCATGGAGACGGTCGTCGTCTTTCCCGCCCCGTTCGGTCCGAGAAAGCCGAAGACCTCTCCGGCCTTCACCTCGAAGCTGACGTCGTCGACCGCACGAATCTTCCCGTCGTAGACCTTGACCAGATGTTCCGCGGAGATGGTACCTTCCATTGCCATGGTTTTCTTCCTCTAGTTCCTCAGGTGGCGAAGTCGTTCGGCGATCGAGTCGAGCTCACTCTGGATGGCCTTGAGGGTATCGGGGTCGGCCCGAGTAAGGTCCTCGAGATAGGCCGTGAGCCCCGAAATCTCGCGGATCACGTCCGCGGGTGTGCGGCGGCCACCGGGAACGGGCCAGGACCAGAGCGAGTCCACCGGAGCGGACAGCTCGTACCGGCCGTCGTCCCGCTTCCGGACCGAACCCTCCTTGACCATCTCCTCGAGCAGCGGGTACACGGACCCGGGGGAGGGGCGCCACCAACCCTGGGTCATGACCTCCATGTCGTCCATGATCTCCGCGCCGTTGCGGGGCGCCCTCTTCAAGATCATGAGCACCCAGTTCCGAAGACCCCGCTTCTTTCGCATCATCCACATGGCTCGAGTTTCCGATATCGGTAAATCGATAGACGTATTTATCGGCTCCTCACCTCGCGAGAACACGTCCCGCGGTGGGAAGGGTCAGGTCGGTGCACTCGGAACCGTTTCGTCGAAACCGGAGCGGGCGAGCCGGAACAGGACGGCTCCGAGGAGCGTGGTGATGATAGCCATTACGACCACCTCACCGAGCATTTCCTGATTGAGGTATCCGTCCCCGAACCCGATCGCGCCCACGACGAGACCGATCTCGCCGCGCGGGATCATGCCGATCGTCGCGGCGCGGGCGGCCCCCGCCGAGCGCAGACGCATCCGGGCGAACGGGTAGACCCCCACGACCTTCCCGATCACGGCGGTGGCCGCGAGGACCAGGGCCAGGCCGATCACCGCCGGATGGAGGAGGAGCCCCACGTCGAACTCGGCCCCGATCACGATGAAGAACAGCGCCCCGAAGATCGCAACCAGCACTTCCGTCAGCTCGCGGGTCCGTTGGGCGACCACGCTCTCCGCGACCGCGAGGCCGGCGACGTACGCTCCGATGATCGGGGAGAATCCCAGGGCCAGCACGATCGCGATCAGGATGAAGAGTAGGGTGAAGGGCACGGTCTCCGCATTCTGCAGGACTCGGATCTTGAAGAGCCGCGGGACGATCACCACCGAGGCGAGGAGCAAGACCACCCACGCGACCACGGAGGTGAGGACGACGCCGGTCAGGTGGACCGGATCCGCCGTTCCGGAGAGCAGGGCGAGTACGATCGATAGGAGGACGAGGGCGACGACGTCATCGAGAGCGGCCGCCGTGAGGAAGAACTCGACGCCCGGGGAGGGCCGGAGCCCCTCCCCCCGAACGAGCGAGATCGCGACCGCGGCGCTGGTCGCCGCCGCTGCGACCGCGATCAAGAGCGCGGAATCCATCGAGTAGAACTGGGAGAACACGGCGTAGGTAAGACCGAACGCAGCGAGATCTCCTCCGATCGCGGCCCCGACGGCCGCGAGGCCCGCCCGACGCAACGAGGTGAAGCCGCTTCCGAGGCCTCCCCCGAACAGGACGAGCACGATCGCGAAGTTGGCGAAGAGGAGGAGCCCGCCGGTGACCGCGAAGAGTTGCACACCAAAGAGCGAGTTCAAGAGGCCACCGAGTGCGTAGCTCCCGATCAGCATCCCGGCGAGCAGGTCGGCCACGATCTCGGGAAACCCGGCCTTCTTCGTCAGCGACCGAATTACCTGGGCGACCGCCAGGAAGATGAAGATCTCGAGCAGGACGTAGTAATCGCTGGGGGCCAGGAGGACAAGGACGGTCATGCGGTCGGACTCCGGTAGCGAGTGGTGTATTTCTCACTGGTCGTGAAAGCGTGGACCTCGGCCCCGACCGCCCATCGCGCCGCGAATGGGACCGGATCCGGACGAACGCACCGATTCCTAGCGACCCTGGTGAATCCTCATCATCCGATCTCCAAGAGTTTGCGTGGGGAGACTCCCTCGGAGGGAACCGGCGTCCGAGACCGCTTTGCTCTCGGGCAAAGGGTAAATAGGGTGACCTGAGTCCCCGAGCCCTTGACGGCCGCCGCGACCGCGGCGCCGCGGGAATCCCCAGTGTCCAATCGCACTCCTTCCCCGGCGCCCGTAGCTGACCATTACACGCGTTTCGAGCGGGCCCGCATCCTCGGCGCCCGCGCGCTCCAGGTCTCGCTCGGGGCCCCGATCCTGATCGACGTTCCACCGACCCTCGTCGACCCGGTCGACATCGCGGAGCTGGAGTTCGCCGCAGGGCGGATCCCGATCACGGTCCGTCGCGGCGTCCGGGACTAGAACCGTCCTACACGCCGGCTTCGTCCAACGCCTTCGCGCACGAGCAGGTGGGCGAGCCCCCCAACGTGGGGAGCAGCTCGGTCAACAGCCGGTGCATCCGGTCCGCGTTCCGATGCATGACCTCCACGATCTCGCGGGCCTCGACCGGTCGGTCCGCCCCGACGTCAAAGTCGGTGACCATCGCGAGGCACGCGTAGCAGATCCCGCGCTCTCGCGCGAGGGTGACCTCGGGGACGAGCGTCATGCCGATGATGTCGGCCCAGCTGCGGAAGAGCGCGGACTCGGCTCGGGTGCTAAATCGAGGGCCCTCGACGCACACGTACGTCTTTCCCTCCGCGAACGGCGTGCCCACGGCTTTTCCGGCAGCCACGGCGCGACGCTGGAGGTCCGGGCAGAACGGGTCCGCGAGCGAGACATGGTACACCCGCCCTCCGTCGAAGAAGGTCGTGGGCCGCCCCTTGGTGAAGTCGATGAACTGGTTCGGAAGGACGAACGTGCCGGGCGTCAGTTCCTCCCGGAGGGAACCGACCGAGCTCACGGTCACGATCGCCTCCGCGCCGAGGGAACGGAGCGCGTCCACGTTGGCCCGATAGTTGACCCGGTGCGGCGGGATGGTGTGGCCGGGCCCGTGCCGGGGCACGAACAGGACCCGAACGTCCCCGACCTCCCCCTCCTCGATCGCTCCGGAGGGAGCGCCCCAGGGGGTCGCGACCCGGTGGGACTTACGGTCTCCGCCCTCGAAGAGCGAGGTGATGCCGGAACCCCCGACCACGCCGATCGTGCGGGTCGCTCGATCGGTCACGTGAAGCCCCCTGCCGTGCGGATCCGGACGAGATGGCGCGCCATGACGACCTCGCCTCGGGTCCGTTCGAGGAGCGCGCGGGCGGTGTCCTGCTTCGGCTTCAAGGGTACGATCGCCCGGGTCGTGTCGAACCGCAGGAGAGCATGCGTCAGGGTCTCCATGAGGCCAAGCTCCGCTTCCGCCCCGACGAGGTCGTCGCGGCCCAGGTGATCGAGGACGCGGCGGCGCACCTCCCCCACGGTGTCCCCGAGACCGAGCAGGTACGCCTCGGGCTCGACCCCGAGGTCGGTGGGTCCGGGGAAAGGGACCCCGGCGACCACGGCCCCGAGGAGGGAGGCCTCGACCGCCTCCTGGAGGGCGTCCGCCGCGATCCCCTCATCGCCGCGGCCCTCGCGGTGGAGCCAATCGGAGAGCTCCGACATGCTCCGCCGGATCTCCGCGAGATCGGCCTCGGTGGGACCTCCCGTGTGCAGGTGGTTCATCGTGGTCTGGGCGAGCCTGCGGAGGCGGCGGGCCCGCTGGTAGAGTTCCTCGCGCCGGACCTCCCGGGAACGAAGATGGGCCTCGATCGAGACGAGCACGGGTTCGGGCACGCCCGGCGAAGTAGCCCGCTTACCGGTAGAGGGTGAACCGCTGGTCATCATCCCCCCCGTCCAATAGACCCAGTCGGACCCCGGCATCGAGCCAACCGTGCGCGTAGCTCGCCGCGGCCAGCGCCCGGTCGAGGTCTCCGCCGGCGGCGAAGTGCTCCGCGTCCGCGAGGTACGCCCGCGCCATCGTGAGGAAGTCCTCGCTGGCCCCGGCCAGGAAGGACCGGGCCGGCGGGGTGGCCCGCACCTTCGCCAGAGCTTCTCGGGTCAGTCGCAGGTACTTCTCCGAGAGGTGAGGCTCCGCCATCGATGACCGTCCGGAGTACGGCCTCAGCCCTTCGGGACCTTTTCCCAGTCCTTCAGGAACCGGGCGAGGCCGAGGTCCGTGAGCGGGTGCTGGACGAGCTTCTCCATCACGGAGTAGGGCATGGTGGCGATGTCCGCGCCGAGCTTCGCCGCCTCCACCACGTGGATCGGGTGACGGACGCTTGCGACCAGGACCTTTGTGGAGAAGGAGTAGCGTCGGTAGATCTCGAGGATGTCCCGGAGCAGGTCCATCCCGACCTGGCCCTGATCGTCCAGGCGGCCGATGAACGGGCTGACGTAGGCCGCGCCGACCTTCGCGGCGAGCAGCGCCTGGTTCGCGCTGAAGACGAGGGTCATGTTGACCCGGGTCCCTTCCTTGGCGAGCGTCTTCGTGGCCCGGAGGCCGGGCGCGGTCATGGGCACCTTGACGTAGATGGACGGGTGGATCTCCCGAAGATGTCGCCCCTCCCGGAGCATCCCCTCCGTATCCGTCGCGACGACCTCCGCCGAGACCGACGGGATGCCCAGCGCACAGATCTCGCGGAGCACTTCCTCGAACTTCCGGCCCTCCTTCGCGACGAGGGTCGGGTTGGTCGTGACCCCGTCGAGAATCCCGTTCTCCCACATCGTTCGGATCTCGGTCACGCTCGCGGTGTCGAGGAAGAGCTGCATCGTCCGAACTCCCGAGGGAGCCCCCCCTACTGAACTTTTCCTCGGGTGCGAAGGAGTTCCCAGGCCTCCTCTCGGATGCGTTCCAAGGACATCCCGTACCGGTCCAAGAGCGCCCACGGGTCCCCCGATTCGCCGAAGACATCCGGCACGCCGACCCGCCGGACGGGCACCGGGTAGTTCTCCGACGTGGTCGACGCGACGAGGGCGCCCACGCCGGTCAGCACGGAGTGCTCCTCGAGGACGAGGATGGCGCCCGTGTCCCGGGCCGCCCGGAGGAGGGCCGGTTCGTCGAACGGTTTGACCGACGCGAAGTCGAGGACCCGGGTCGAGACGCCGACCTGCGCGAGCTCCTCGGCGATGGTGAGCGCGCGGGCCACCAGGGCCCCGACCGCGACGATCGTGAGGTCACTACCGGACCGAAGCTCCGCGGCCCGACCGATGCGGAACGACCCATCGGTCACGACCGGCAGGCTCTCTCGCGTGAGCCGAACGTAGGCCGGGCCTTCGTGATCGTGGACGGCGAAGGTGGCCGCCCGGGTCGTGGGGGCGTCCGCCGGGACGATCACGGTCATCCCCGGCAGGCCCCGCATGAGGCCGATGTCCTCGACCATCTGGTGGGTGCCTCCATCGCCCCCGACCAGGAGGCCGCCGTGGGTCGCCACGATCTTGACGTTCGCGTGGTTGTAGGAGATCGACTGACGCACGAAATTGTAGGCCTGTCCCGCAGCAAAGACGGCGAAGGTGCTGGCGTAGGCCGTCCGACCGGTGAGCGCGAGGCCGGCGGCCATGCTCATCATGGTCGGTTCCATCACGCCGACGTTGAAGAACCGCTCGGGGAATCTCTGGCCGAAGAGCATCGTCCGCGTGGACCCCGACAGGTCTGCGTCCAGGACCACGAGCTGGGGGTCCCGCTCCCCCAACTCGACCAACGCCTTCCCGTAAGCGTCCCGAAGGCTCTCGGGCTTCCCGGGGGCGATCATCGGGTGCTCCCCGCCGCCCCGAGCTCGGCGAGCGCGCGCTCCAGCTCCGCCGAGCTGGGCGGCTTCCCGTGGTAGACGTGGGTCCCTTCCATGAACGAGACCCCCTTTCCCTTGACCGTGTGTGCCACGATCGCGGTCGGTCGGTCCTTCGTCCCCCGTGCCTCCGCAAAGGCCCCCAGGATCGCACGGTAATCGTGCCCGTCGATCTCGATCGTGTGGTAGCGGAAGGCGCGGAACTTGTCGGCGATCGGCTCGATGCCCATGATCGACTCGGTCGACCCGTCGGTCTCGTACCCGTTCCGGTCCAGGATCACGACCAGGTTGTCGAGTTGGTAATGCCCGCCGGCCATCAACGCCTCCCAGGTCGGACCCGCCTGGCACTCCCCGTCGCCGATGATCGTGAAGGTCCGGGAGGGGCTGTGGCCAAGCCGCGCGCCGAGCGCCATCCCGACGGCCATCCCGATGCCTTGGCCCAGGCATCCGGTGGAGGCCTCGATGACCGGCAGCTTGTTCCGGTCGACGTGCCCCTGCAAGCGGCTTCCGAGCTGGCGGAGCGTCATCAGCTCCTCGCGCGGCAGGAACCCGCGGAGAGCGAGGGCGGAATACAGCGCGGGCGCGGCATGCCCCTTCGAGAGAACGAGCCGATCCCGTTCGGGCCAATCGGGTCGGGTCGGATCGATGCGGAGCTCCTGGAAGACGAGCGCGTTGACGAGGTCGCAGACCGAAAGGCTGCCTCCGGGGTGCCCGCTGCCGGCGGCGTGGGTCATCCGAACGATGTCCCGGCGGATCTCGCGAGCGGTCGCTTCCAGCGACCGGATTGTCTCGTCCGGCACCTCTTCCGCCATGCGCAGCGCGCCGAGGAAAGGCTCTCTATTTGAGGGTTCGGACCGCCCTTCGCCGCGAGCGAGTTCGCCGCCGTCGATTCAGGTCTTCGGAGAAGCCGACCGGCGGGTCCTAGGGGTCCGGCGGGGGGAGTCAGTCCGTGGCTCGACCGCCGTTCCCCGGAGCGAGCGCAGCGCGGCGAGGTCCTCCGTGTACCGTTCGTATCCTCGTTCGTCCAGCGGCGTCTCGAGGTAGCCGGGGACCTCTTGCCAACGGGGGTCCCGGACCAACGGACCGAACCCCGCGAGGCCGATCGCCCCCTTTCCGATGTTCTCGTGGCGGTCGCGATGCGAACCGAGCTCCGCCTTGGCGTCGTTGAGATGGAACGCACGGACCGTCCCGCGTCCGAGGAGGGTCTCGACCCGGTCTCGGAAGGCGCCGTACCCTTCCTCGGTCCGGAGGTCCGTTCCGGCCGCAAAGAGGTGGCAGGTGTCCAGCGTCACTCCGAGCCGCTCGGGAGCGTCTACGGCGTTCAGGACCGTACGCAGCTCTTCCAGCGAGGAGCAGAGGGCCGTCCCCTGGCCGGCGGCGTTCTCGAGCAGCAACCGCACCTTCCCTTCGGGAACCGCTTCGAGGACGCCCTGAAGACTCTCGGCGATGGTCCTAAGCCCGGCTTCGGGCCCCGACCCGAGATGGGCGCCCGGGTGGAAGATCAGTCCGTCCACTCCCAGGAGCTCGGCGCGTCGGATCTCGTCCAAGAACGCGGTCCTCGAGCGCCGGAGCATGAACGCCTTCGGCGAGCCGAGATTGATGAGATACCCGTGATGGATGGCGGTCGCGAGCGCGGGCGCGGCGGTCGCAGCCTCGCGGAACGCCGCCGCGGCATCCGGAGCGATCGGGGGTCCGGCCCACATCTGCGGGCTCTTCGAGAAGATCTGGATCGCCTCGCAACCGATCTCCCGCCCTTGTCGAACGGCCTCGACGAGGCCCTTCGAGGTGCCGATGTGCGCGCCGAGTCGCATGGGCGGGCCGAGGGCCCTCCGGCGATTAACCTATCGGGCCTGCGGTCGGGCGGGGTGGGGGAGGCTGACAGCTTTCCGCGTTTCCCGTAGGCTCGCGCACTTCAGTACCGCGCGGAACGCCAGTGGGCTTAACTGCCGGGTTCGGAATGGGACCGGGTGTTTCCCCACCGCTTTGGCCG